>VYKR01000088.1_pt1 | contig 60129 bp, 46 predicted proteins | sample 5109561 | NCBI WGS metagenome assembly VYKR01 (sample SAMN12291799, study PRJNA351875) | freshwater metagenome | isolation source: freshwater lake | place: USA: Michigan, Ford Lake | collected 2015-08-15
GTGAATTCTAGGTTAATCATGTTTTTAATGAGTGCTTTGCTTCTAATTATGACTCTTAAACTATATTATTGTCCTTGAGTAAAAAATGCAAGTTGTAGCCGTGCAAAGTATAACGTGGGAAGTGGGTAGTGGGAATCTGGAGGCTCTCTTGGATTTGGTGGGTAAAATGTGTTCTAAGATACAGTCCTTTTGGCGACGGAGTGGAACGAACCACAAAGACACAAAGATTGAGCGATCATATTGTAAGTTAAACTTATCACACAGAAACTAGAAGAGCCATCTGGATAATCTTCTAAAACTTTAATAATGGCTTGTTTAAGATGAATTTTGGTTAAGTAATCCATACTTTAACCTAATCCTGTTATATTTTTCAGGGCTTTACCTAATTTAGTATAGTTGACTTTTACCCCATCATCAAGATCTATTTCCTTCTGGGCGATGGCTAAAGGATAGAGGGTTTCTTGTTCGTAGGTTTCTAATTCTCCGATCATTTTTTTGATTTGTTCGCTTTCTCGTAGGGCTTTGGTTTTTTCGGTTTTAGTTGCACTTGTACTAATTTCTATTTGTTGGAAGGTGTCTAGTTTTACTTCTAGTTTAAGCCGAAATTCCCGCAGATAGCTATTAAGGACGATATTAACGGTATCAGGGCGATAACGATGGAGATAAATTAGGGCGTTAAATGTTCCTTTTGGGCTACTAAATAACCAATATATGGGACGTTTTTTATAACGTTTAGTGTGGTCATCATAAAAGTCTTTGAGAAAGTATTTTTCTAGGGATTTCCCGATCGCTTCTTCGATAAAGTTGAGGTTTTGTTGATAGTTTTTCTCCCCAAATGTGAGCCGCAGAAATTGCCAGAATTTTTCGGTTATATCATCACTAAACCAGTCCCCCTCAAGGATGGGGATAACGTTGGTTTCTGTTGGGGGAAAGGTGGGGTTTGGAATCTGTTTAAGGTAGTCTTGCAAGGTTTCCCCTTGGTTGGCTAAAATTAAGCCTTCTTTATCAAGAGAATAACGTCCAAACATACAACCCACTGAGTAGGAGATAAATTCTTTGATAGTATCTGCTAAGAATAAGGTTTCGAGTTCTTCTTGGGGTTTATCGCTGTTATAACGATAATGGGGGTTACAGGTTAAGGTGATTTCTTTTAAGAGAACTTCGGGAGTTAATTCGTCTTGTAGTCCATAAGCTTCGATAAATATACTGTTATTTTCTTCCTCTAGTTTCTGCATTTCTAAGGTCATTTCTTGCCATTTCTGGCGGAGGTTTTGATAGGTTTCTTTCAGGGAAGTGGAAAGTGGAAAGCGGGGATTTTGTTCTAGGTTTTCACTTCCCACTCTCAAAAGTGGAAGGGTGGTAAAATCCCACGAGGTTTCGTATGAGTTCCAGTCTTGGCGACTTAAACTAATACTTTTAAACCCCACAGTTTCTATTAAAGAGTTATTATTTTTTACAATGGGAATACTAGCAACATTTCCTACTTGAAAATTTAAGGTAGGATTCATAATTTTCATCAAATCAAAGGCAATTTTTGAACATAAAAGAGAAGTTAAAAACATCATATTTTCTTGCTCAGTAAATAATGATGATCCACCAACATCAAAAATAAAGCCTTTAGGAGAAAACCTAACACCAAAACAGGATGAACTAACAAAAGACCATGTTATACTTTCTTGAAAATAATAATCTGTATCAGGGCAATCGCACTTATTTTGTATAAATTGTACTTGACAAACCAGACAGTTTAAGCTGTGGGGGCTAGGGGCTAGACATGGCCGCTTGAATCGAGGACACTATCTAGATATCTCATCAGTCCCGTTTACTGCGACTTAACGCTCATGGCAACCGGTTTTGGCACACCACCTGTATCCACCCCTTCCCCCACGGTCAAAAAGCTTAAACAGAGCCTGAGCAAGCAGTTTCAGGCTTTGTCGGACCCCCGAGGGAAACGGAAACCCGAACATTTGCTGCTCGATATTGTCGCCATTGCCATCCTGGCGGTGCTGTCTGGGGCTAACGATATGGTGGCTATTGAAACCTATGGCAAAGCCAAGCAATCTTGGTTAGAGACGTTTTTGGAATTGCCCAACGGCATACCGTCTCACGATACCTTTTCGAGAGTCTTAGCCTTGCTGAACCCGCAGCAGTTGCATGAGTGCTTTTTGAGTTGGGTACAGGTGCTCACCGAATCCTTAGCGATTCAGCTTATCCACATTGACGGCAAAACGGCTCGGGGTTCCTACGACCGGGAGCAATCCCTGAAGGCCTTACACACCGTGAGTGCTTGGGCCAGTGAGCATCATCTGGTGTTAGCTCAACAACGAGTCGAGGACAAGTCGAATGAGATTACCGCCATTCCCGAGTTGCTGAACCTGCTGGAGCTTAAAGGGGCAATTATTACCCTTGATGCCATGGGTACCCAACGGGAGATTGCCGCCCAAATCGTTGACCAAGGGGGTGACTATATCCTGGCACTCAAAGGGAATCAAGGCAGTCTGCACCGTCAGGTGAAGGCTTTCTTTGAGGCGGCGGAGTCAAACCAGTGGACAGGGATTGACGTTAGCTATAGCGAGTGTACAGAAGCCGGTCACCATCGCTTTGAACGACGGCAAGTGTGGGCGATTCCCATCAGCCAAGTCCCCGATTTGTCCAATCAAAACAACAAATGGCGAGGATTAGCTACGGTCGTGATGGTCAAACGAGAACGACATCTCTGGAATAAAACGACCACCGAATTGTGTTTCTATATCACCAGTTTAGTGGCTGATGCTACTCTGTTGGCCTTGGCCATCCGCTCCCATTGGGGGATTGAAAATAGTCTGCATTGGATATTAGATGTCACCTTTCGGGAAGACCACAGTCGGATTCGCCACGGTCATGGGCCTGAAAATATTGGGCTGCTGCGCCGCTTGTCACTCAATTTACTCAAACGCGAACCGTCCAAGCAAAGTCTTACCCAGAAACGCTATCGAGCCGCTATGGACAATGACTTTGTTGTCAAGGTGTTGCTCGGCCATGAGGCTGCTTAAGGACGACTAGCTCCCCACTGTAAGACTTGAACCTAAGCTTAGAGGAAACCACAACGACATAAACTTCAACCCATCCCTACTGTCAGATTGTTCCAAGTTTGTTGGAATGAGGATTTGAGCAGCCAAAAATCAGGAGTTGTTTGGTAAAATTACCTGAGATTTTGGTCACTATGTCAACCTAATTTAAGTGCGATTGCCCTGTAATCTGTATTTTGTGGTCTTGATCTTGCTTTTCCACCATTTTCTATACCAAAATTTCTTATTTCTTGTCCATCATTTTCCCAATTGACTAAATACTCTTGATTACCATACCATTTTCTAAACTCACCACCTTTGTTATAGGGAAACCATTTTTTCTGAGACTCTTGAGCTTGTTTTCTATTTTCTAAATTAAAACCAATATTTTGATACTCAACTTCAAACCATAAACGCAAAAATCGATCATTATCTGCTGTTGCTAATCCTTGTCTAGGTGAAGCAATATTTTCTAACTTTTCTGAAGTAGCAAAAATTTCTAAGACTCTATCACTCACCCAATAAGCGATCGCATTTCCTGGAATCTTCTTAAAATCACTAGCAGAAGCGCAATAAAACCAACCACAATTAGGATTTTTTATTGCTTCTAATGCTTTAACGGGTTGAATATCTACACCTCTAAAATCCGATAATTTAATATATCCACCTTTAAAATTAGGTAAATTTTGATTAGAAAGGGTAAAGGTAGCAACTGGAATACAAGCTGGAGCAAAAGCATTATATTCTAACTGAACTAAGCTAGTTATTGTAGTTTTCTCTAAAATAAACTTTCTTAAGTTTTCATAAGAAGAAATAAACATCCAAACGTAGGGAGTAACAAAACCTATTTCACCTTTTTGTAAAGTCATTTCTACAATCCGCACCATAAAAGCAGAAAATAGATCCGATTTTACCTCACTATAATTATCCTGTAAAAAAGCCTTTAACCGATTATTCATCCCCTTGTTACCCATATAGGGGGGATTCGCCACAACAATGTGATACTTAGGACTTAAAAAATCCGCCATATTTAACACATCCATTACCTTCTCGTGGGTTTTATATAACAATAACTGACTAGCGACATTGCGCTCATTTAATAACCCTATCATCCCCTGTACATCCGTCACCGTAGGACGAATTAACGCCCCAAAATTATCCGCCTCCTTAAACTCATGTAGTGTTTCTAATAAAGACGCAGTAAACAAATCGCGCCCGACAAAATCTAGATAAAGCTGTAGCTCTTTTTCGGAAAACTCAACTTTTTTCAACACACAAATATTAGGCTGGATGGGTTTACGAAAAAATCGTCTTTCCTTTTCCCTCGCTTTCATGGTTAATGCAAATGCTGCCAAACTTCCCGCCCGTTCATCAATTTCTATGCCATAGAGATTATGGGTTAAAATCTTGCTAGGAATCTCATTTGCTGTATAACCTTCTTCCTCATATATTGCATAAAGTAAATCAAAAGCATAGACTAAAATATGTCCCGAACCACAAGCAGGATCACAGATTTTTATATCTTCAGGCGAGTTGATTTTTAAGTACCCATCTCCCACTTCCCACTTCCCACTATCCACATAATAGGACATTGACTCAACTAACCGAGACTGAGGACGGTTTAACATCCATAAACGCCCCAGGGAATTTTCTACTAAATAACGGACAATCCAATGAGGAGTAAATAACTGAGTTGCCGCTGGAATATTCTGGGGAGTGATTTTTTTATTATTTTTTAGTCCCTCAAAAACTTCGTCTTTTTTCTCAGAGATATAAAACTGATATAACCACCCAATCACCTCCACACTCTCACAATTTTCTGGAGTCATTGCCTCGCGAGTATAGGCTAAAATTGAATTACCAGATAATAAATCATCGGGCATCAATAACTCGGTATAATCATCAATTCGTTCAAATAAATAGGGCATCAACTGATGATAATAATTACACACTCCTACAATTAATAAACGATAGGCTTCCCCTTGAGCATCATAACTCGGTGCAGTTCCGCTTAATAAATCAAAAATCTGCTTTCTGACCTGTTTATTGAGCATTTCCTCGTCAATATGTCCCGTTTTCGCCTCAGCCAAGATTTCTGGCTGAAACTGCCCCTCAGCAGCGGACACAACCCTAATGGAGTGATAGCGGTTACTATCCATAAACCGCAAGGCACAAAAACGGTTAAACCAAGTATAGGCAACCTGTTCAATAAGCTGTTCTTTGCCTAAAACTTCGATTTTTTCAGCTAACTTGCTGATAGCTTTGGGATTTTCTCGTCTTGCGGCGCTATTTTCAGCTAAGACCACTTCTAACTTAGTCGTCATCTGTTCTCTGAGATAACAACGGGCATACTGAGCGAATTTTTTAAGTCTTGATGTATCCATAAGACAATTTTATCCTAAAAAAGAAAAGTTCTCAAGACAATCTTATTATCGGCCATGCTGTAAATTGCTGATTCCAGATGGCAAAATTAAGCACAATGCAACTATTACAAATTTCTTGACTCCATCTTTTTCCTTTTTGACCAATAGGGATTTGTTGGCGTAATTCCTTATTCATACGAGATAAAAGAGGAGTATCTAATTCGAGTAAACAGAGATATTTAATCGGTTTATCAATTTTATTTTCACACCAACGATATAACCAAGAATCTCGATATTTATGTTTAAGAGTTTCTCGCAAATTATTAAAATAGCTAGAGTCTTGATACTGTTCGGGTTTATGGAAATTTTTAACTTCAATAAACAAATAAAAATCGGTCAACTCAACGATAATATCTACTGCTTTCATCGCATGACTTAACCCATGATAATGAAGTTTATTGGTTTCTTTTTCATCAAAAATAAAAACATCTAAAGCATTAGAAAAATCAAACTCAAAGCCATCACATTCAATTTTCATTTCCCCAAAACTCCCATAGTTTTATCTATTTCATTATTGATTAAAGCCTCAAAAGCTTCATCAATTGGGTTCGGGTAAATTTCTAGATATTCATGGGTGCTATTAACCCTTAATTGATTATTTTCCTGCTCCCGATAAAGACTATGATAAGTAATCTTATCATCTTTCTTTTCATCAATTAGTAAATCAAACCATTTTAAAAAAACATAATCATGAGTAGCCACTATAACTTGTTGACCATTACGAGATAATTCTAGTAAAATTTCTACCAATAGCCTCATTAATTTAGGGTTAATATTTCCTTCCGGTTCATCCCAGAATAATGTCCCACTCATCCCCGGTTGAATTGCACCCGTTTCTAATAACCTAGATAATACTCCCATCTTGCGAAAACCTTCAGCGATTGCATTAACAGAATATTCTATATTTTTGATTTTAAAATTTACCCTACCTCCTCCATAAAAGATAAATTTTCCCCCACAAATATTTTTAATTTCTTCCATCGCCCATTTAGATTTTTCCTGAAGATTTTCAGAACGGATAACAGGTAAATCTAGCAGTGACCATAGATCTCGATAGGTTTCATCAAAAGTCATTTGATACCTATCGTAAAGACTAAGCATTCCCTCCATAAAAGATAAAGATTCTTGAGCGGGAATAAAAACAGGAGTTTGTTGGTATTGCTCATAATTTTTATTCTCGATAATATGCACAGATTGGGAACTCTTAGAAAAACTAATTTTCAGCATTTGCTCTAGGGAAAAGTTAATAGTACATTCTGCCCTTTCTTCTGCTCCCGTGTGATGAAGTTTTCCTAATTTATTATTTAAAGGAAGAAAAAGACGAATTAACCGCTCGGTTAAAAAATCCCTTAAATCAGACTCCTCCATCTCCGATGGCTGTTTAAACAGTTTATACCCAGAACTAAGGGCATAAGCAACTTTTAACAAATGAGTTTTTCCCGTCCCATTTTCTCCAATAATGACGTTAATCTTCGGAGAAAAATCAATTTTTAAACGTCGAAAAGCTGTAAAATTTCTCAGTTCTAATGATGTAATCATCTTTTCATCTCAATCAAGAAATCGGCAATCTCTATATCGTGGTAAATAGTTCCCACAACCCCACACCCCACTTCTCAAATTTGAATCCGTTTACCTTCCTTAATTTCTGCCATTAAAGCCTCACGCATTGCCGAGAGATACTCCTCCACATCCGCCTCATCTGCCAGCCATGCCTTGCCAAAATTAACCTTAATTGTCTGACTGGGTATATATTGAGTTTCTGACTCCTTAACCCGACGGGTTGCTTGGGAAGAAACCCCATCAACCCCCGTCAACTTAGTCATTTTTGAGAGTAACCGAGGATAGGTATCCGTTTCAAACTTCTGACGGGTACTGCGAATCATAGCAATCAAATCTTCTTGAGCAATAGAATCACAACAATCCTGAAAAGATTGCAGAATTTCCTGCTGTTGCACCGGAGAAAGTTGGGAAAACTCGGCCATTTTACCCATTCGCTCTTGTAACAACCCGATTTCTTTCTGTGCTTGTTCCACTTCCCTAGTAACTTCGCTAGAAATTTCTGCCTCTACCGACTCTATTAACCCCTTTACCTGCTGCATCCGGCTTCCTTTAAAGCATTGGGTATCCGTGAGAACTGTTCTCAGTTGAGATAGATTATCGCTGTTGATATAACTAAAATTGGGCTTTTGAGTCTCTAATAACAGTTTAGCCCGATCATAAATCCGTTTTTGTTCCCCCTGCATAAAACTCAGAATCGGCTCTATTACATCCTCTTTAATATCTAATAACTCATCCTCTCGTTCGGTTAAATCAGTAAGATACCAATCATAAGGCTTATTACATACATCATTCAGGGTTTGTCGAGCCGGTTCTAAAGCCGATAAAAAAGGATATTTATCCATTTCTGAGAGTGTTTCTTGAATCGATTGGCTGAGTTCCTTAAATGCTGCTTGCGTTTTCTGATAAATAGCTTTAGGTTCATTATCTCCACAGGGTTGAGCAAAAAATTCCTCATAAAAATCCTTAAGTTTTCGTACCTGTGAAGAGGTAAATTTCTGTTGTGGCTGTAGTAAAATATTACTATAATTACGAGAGTTACAAATAGCCTCAACTAATGCCCCTCCTTCCAACAAATTGCCCTCTCTTTCCACTTTTAGCTTACCTCTGGCGCACAGTTTGGCAACCATACATAAAATCGCCCCCTCACTCCACCCATAGGGTTTACGTTGAAAATTATCGGTTAGAGACTTCATAGATGTCCTTAACCCCTTTTCTTTATCCTTTTGAGTAAAGTTAAAAACCTCTTTTTCTGGTTCACTTAAATCCTTGACATCATTACTAAATAAACCCTCTTGAGACGGTTCTAAAAAGTGCTTAAATTGTTCGACTTTATAAGTCACTCCCCCTAACATTTGAAAGTTATGATACACCTCGGCAATTAATTTCTGAAACCCTAAAATAATTCTGCTTTGAGCATCACTACTGCTAATCTCTAACTCTCTTCCCGATACAAATAACTTAGCCTGTACTAATAAACTTTTCAGCCTGTTTTTAATCTTTTCGTAATTTTGTTGATTGCTTTGATTTTTTTGATTCAAAATACTTTTAACTTCTTCCTGATGAGTGACAGATATATTCTGTTGAACATACTTTTCTGTTCTTTTATACATGGTTAAATCTTTCATTAAAAGCTGATCAGAAGGGATAATAACTAATAACTCATCCCGTCCCATATTCTCCATCTGTAGGGCTTTTTCTTGCTCATGTTGCCGGAAAAAAGGAGTGATGATTTGAATACTTAACTCGTATTCTCGTTTATAAAGTATTCCATCAATCTTACGGGAGAATTGATAATCTTGTGTCCCCTCTTGATTGCGAATTTTTGCGGTTTTGAGAATCTCCTCAAAAATTAAATTATTTAAGGCATCTAAAATCCTATTATCTTCTAATTCTGTATTTTTAATCTCCTGCTCAATGTCTTTTTCCTTGTCCGTTAAATACTCATACAAGTCCCCCGTTCTCTGAATGTAGGTTTGATGTTCAAGCAGGTTTAACCCTTCCTGAACTCGATTTTGTAGGTGGGAAATATCCTGTTCAAACTCTTCTAACATCAGGATGGATAAATTCTGTAAATTAGCCTTAAATCCCTCTACATATTTAACTAGAAATAATGCCTTGAGAAGACGCACGGCAAAAGGATTATTAAGATTATCTTCTGCTAAAGTAATACCACTCTGAATATTAGATTTCAACGTCGATCTAATTCCTTGAAACATTAAATCAAATGTAGCTAGATGACCAATTTCTTGCTCCTCAATTGCTATTACCACCTTACGGAAAACCGCCAACATTGAGCGTTCCCCTACCGAACTATGTTTTCCTTCAAAAGCACTATGTATAGATAATCCTCTAATAGCAGACTGGAAAAGGGTAAACTGATAGGGAATAAAAGGATAACAATCGGTAAAATGGTTTCTATCTTGGAAATTACGGAAATCCCTTGAGCCATCGGAAAAGCGAAATAAGGTAGGTAAATTATGCCGTTGTTGCTCATAAATCTGCCCGAGTATTCTAACACCATCCTCATTTTTTGTCAGCAGACGTTTCTGAATAACTTCCGCCACATCCCGGCTGGTTAATTTCATGCGATTAGCAAAACGATCTTGAATTTTAGAAAAATCCTTAGTTCGATGATTTCCCATTTCTCCTAATACCGTTTCCATATCTTCCTGAGCGGTGACAATCACCCAAGAACGTCCCTGACATTTTGTTGCTAAACTCTCGGCAATGGTTTGTAAATTGGTCATTAATTTAACATTATCCGCAATGTATTGTCCCACCTCATCCACAAAAAAGTTTAGTCTAAAATTAGAGGTTTTCTGTTCAATAAATGCTTTTACCTCTTGGGAAAAATCATCAATGGAAAGTTTATAATCCTGACGATATAAATCGAGAATATTGGTGGAATTTTCCACCGATGCACCGGTCACTTTTCCATAGGCGATCGCAATATTTTTTCTTTCTAAAATGACTTGTTCCCGTCCCCTTTCCCAGGGTTTACAAGCAACGGATTCATACTCAGTTTTAAAAGCAGTATATAACCCCCGCTCATCTAATTCTTTTTCAAACTGAGCAATATAGCCCTGTTTTCCATAATAACCCCGCGCTTCATTGAAAACCTTGCTAAAAACCGATAATAAAGCATCAAATTCTGTTTTACTGGTGACATCCGCCTTTTGATCGATATTAAATAAAATACTTTTAGCAGGAATAGCAACAGCTTTCCTCAAGTCTCTTTTAAGAATTTCATTGTTCCGACATTTGGGTAAAAATTTTTCAATTGCTTGGCTATTTTCGAGCCTGCGATCCTCTAACAACAGGGCCAATATTTTTAATAAATGGGACTTACCAGAGCCAAAAAATCCCGATATCCAAACCCCATTAACTCCTGTATAATTGTTATAAGCTGACAAAAACTCCTCTAGGCGTTTTTCAACCTCGCCGGTAAGCACATATTCTTCTAGTTCAACGTGCAGACTCGCCTCATCATTGGCATCCGCTTTGATTACCCCTTCCATAGGACGACTAACTTGTTTCTCAAAAATTCTACTTAACTGCATAATTAGTTCTCCCTTAAACTTGGTACTCGTAAATGTTAAAAGCTCGATAATATTTGTCATCTCGTAAGAGTCCAAATAAATTGAGAGAGGCTCCCGACTCTAGGGAATAGGTGTAGGCCCCCGGAAAAAACATTACCGTCGGTTGGTTGTTGTTCGTGGTTTGGAGGTTATTAAGAACATTATGGGAACGAATATAGGGAAAAATTTGACCAACACCCCATAAAAACAAGATATCAAACGGATTTTCGGCAATTTTTTCGCCTAGGGCTGGAATTAAATGACTCTCCGAATCTAACACATTTTGTAAAAGCTCTTTCAGTTCCCCTTTAGATATGGAGGATTCTATATCGAGAATTTGCTCAAATATCTGCCGTTCCCTCAATAATTCAAGACAGAGATCATAAAGATTGATCTCTAATATGCGAATCCCTTTTTGATGCAACTGACTAACCAGTTGCTTTTGCAGACGTTCCATTTCAACACTGTCTTGAGGTGGGTAAGGACAGATAAAAAAAGGAACTTCATTGCCAATTCCCTGTTTTTTGAGAAATCGCTCTGCTGACAGGACCGATAATAAATATTCAAATCTTTGGTTGATTGCTATTGTTTCAAGAGAAGACATCCAAATTTCGCCCATCTTGTCAATAATATTAGTATGCCCATTTTATCTGAATAAGAGTCAAAATCTTTCCCCCCACTTCCCACACTAAGGGCTAGAGGAACAGGATTAATCGCCAAAAAGCTGGCTTGCTGCCTACAATTTCAGGTGATTAAGGGCTAAATTTCGTTGTTGGAGAGCAAATTGATGGCTAGGCTCTAGTTGTAGGGTTTGGTTAAAGGAAACCACTGCTTCCGAGAAACATTTTAACTTGTAGAGACAACAACCCCGTTGATACCATGCCTCAGCCTTTTGGGATTGTAACTGTAAAGCCTTATTATAAGCGGCGACCGCTTCACTGAGTCGTTCTAATTCCCGTAAAGCTTCGCCTTTGCTAAACCAAACATTAGCATCGGATTTAATGGCCAGGGCCTGATTATAAGCCGCTAGACCTTCGGCATAACGTTGCATCCGACAGAAAATCATGCCTTTGTAATGCCATGCTTCCAGATAATCTGGCTGCAGTTGAATCGCCTTATCCAAAGATACGATCGCATCACTGATTTGTCGTAAATTAGCTAAAGCGATGCCGCGATAAAACCAAGCCCGAGCATTATTAGTCTCTAATTGAATTACCTGATTAAAAGACCCTAAAGCTTCAGGAAAACGCCCTAATCGTTGCAAGGCCAGACCGCGATTATACCAAGCATTGACAAAATTGGGCTTTTTCCGCAGGGACTGCTGATACAATTGAACTGCTTCGCGATTCTCCCCCAAATCGAGGTGGGCATTACCGCGATAAAACCAATCCTCTGCTGAAATTTCCCGCACTAAAGCTTGTTGTTGACGCAATTGCCTTAAATCTTTTATGGCATCTAAAACTTCTGCTGCCGAGGGAAAGCGTTGGCGCCAGTCATAACGGGTCATTTTATCGATAATAACTGCTAGATCATCTCTAACATCGGCATGATTGCGCCAAGCGATTTCTCCGGTTTCGGCATCTTCGGGAAATTGCATCGGTTTGAGACCGGTTAAGGCTTGAATAGCGATGATTCCCACGGCATAGACATCGCTAGACAATCGCGGTTTATTTTGCGCCTGTTCACTAGGCATATAACCAGGGGTACCAATCCCAATGGAAACACTGCTCTGTTTTGCTTTTAGCCATTGAGTCCCCACTTGTTTGACTCCGCCAAAGTCGATTAAAACTAGCTTGCCCTCTTGGCGACGGATAATATTATCGGGTTTGATATCTCGGTGAATAATGTTATTTTGATGGACAAAAGCGAGAACTTCCAAGATATCCTTTAATAACTGAATTACCTGACTCTCTTCTAAACGCTTACCCTTAGAGATTTCCTGACTAAGATCGTGACCATCGATAAATTCTTGAACGAGATAAAAAGACTTCTTTTCCTGAAAACTGGCGAAAAATTGCGGTATTTGAGGATGATGGCCGAGTTTTTCTAAAGCTCTGGCCTCACTCTCAAATAATCCTATAGTAATTTCGTTAACCACTTGGGGGATTAACTGTTTGACCACACATTGAGGACGGCCGGGGCGATAGTTATCTTGGGCTAAAAAAGTTTGACCGAAAGCCCCTTGACTTAGAGGTTTAATAACTTGGTAACGTCCCCCGATAATTAGTTTCATGGTAGCGATAGCATTATCTTTGCCCTAGAGCAGCTTGATGGGACGGTTAACAGCCAAAGGGGTTAACTTGACCAAGCCCATCTTGCCAGTTAATTGATATATTACCAAAAAATTGGGTTTAAAGCCTCGCCCTTTGAGGGCGACTTGATCTGATGTATGATACTAAGAATAGGGGGCCGGGTAAGCAACCGCCTAAAAAACCCAGTCATCAACCGATGAACGCACCTGGAAAACTAGAGTTATGGGGTTCTATAGGGGAATGCTCCTATAGGTAAAAATTCTCAGCACCAAGTACCAAAGAAACCAATTATTTTAGAGGTTTTGAACTGTATCGTAGGGTCCCCCGAGAACAGGCTTCTGTAAGGGAGCGAAAGTCTGAGGAGAGAACCACCCAGAGGTGGGATTTCGCCAGGAATCTAATTCAAGTGGACTCGTTGAGCCATAAATTCACAGCAGTGATGCTAGAAGAATCCACGTCCGTTTACGGCGTGGGGTATGTCAAATCAATTGTCGTCAGAAGCGGGTAACGCGACTCGAACGCGCGACATTCACCTTGGGAAGGTGACGTTCTACCACTGAACTATACCCGCAAAAGTCTCCCTAATCATAGCATTGACCCCCCAGCCAGAGCAACTAACTACCCTAGGCTATTTTCCATCACCGCACCAGTGCAGTTTGTCGGCAAAACTGGCCCGGTCGCAATTTAACATTTTTTCCTGACAGGACAGCAGGACTTTTTCTAGCTGTTGATCGGCATTTTTTCGGCTTTCTAGCGGCTTTTGTTGATAAACCCCAAAAATAACATCTAAGCCCCCCAAGCACGACCAAGGGCAGGAAAACCGTGGTGGAGAACATTTTTAGATCGCTTGCCTCGCTCGCTGCTGTTGGTAAAATCCAGTCAACCATCGCTCATAGCTGACTAGCACAGTAAACCGCCCCCATTAGTCCCACTTGAGCATTAAGGACGATATGGACGGGAATATTGCTTAATAACTCCGTCATCCGACCTTTAGCGCGAAAAGCCTTCATAAAGCTACCCTCGGTCATTAGAGGAAGATTTTTGGCCGCAATCCCCCCCGCTATGTATAATCCTCCGTAGGGAAGCAACTTGAGGGCTAAATTGCCCGCTTCCGCACCGTAGGCCTCGACAAAGATTTTCATGGTTTGATAACAAAGATGATCCGAGTTATCTTGGGCAAAACTGGCAATTTTAGCCGCTAAATCGACGGTTTTTTGCGGTTTACCCATTTCTTCTAACCAAGTGCGGTAAATTTCCGCCATGGCCGGCGAGGACTGACTATAGTTATTATCGTGGAGAAATCGATAGATAGAAGTGATTCCAGGGCCGGAAACCACTCGCTCCACCGAAAGGCGCTCGATATTATAGAGTTCCAAGAGATAATTTAATAGTTGATATTCTAAACTCGATCGAGGGGCAAAATCGGCATGGGAACCCTCACTAGCAAACACCCGATATTTACCCTTCGAGATAGGAATCAAAAAACCCTCTCCTAACCCCGTTCCCGCACCAATAACCGCAATCGGGGCCTCTGGTACTGCTGGGGCCGACTGTAGATTGTGCAGCTCCTCTGGGGCTAATCCTAACACCCCATAACCGATCGCCGCAAAATCATTAATTAATTTTACTCGCTCAATCTGCAGCTCCTGGCTTATGCGATCGCCAGTTAGGGACCAACTTAAATTAGTCAATTCGGAACTATTGTTAACCACAGGACCGGCAATACCGAAACAAGCTTTTGCCACTGGGGGAATAGTGGTTTGTCGGGCCAAAAACTGCTGAACGATCGGGACCAGATCGGGGTATTCTTTACTAGGATAAATTTCTTGATCGAGAGTAGTTAGCAGGGGTTGGGGACTATCTGGTGAGTTTTGGCAATCCACTAAACGCAGGATTGTTTTAGTTCCCCCGATATCTCCCCCTAAAAGAATCGTCATGCTGGTTGTCCCTCAGTTTGTCCCCATAATTATAGTTTTTTTACCGCTTCCCCCAGGCAAATTTAAGGGCAGCCGATTCTATACTATAGTTAAAGATGATAATGCCTAAGCCCTAATTAAGGATAGATTAATCGTCGCTCCGGGGTTTGCATGGGGATTTGCTAGAGGACAGAAAGAGGGAGAAATTAGCTTGGGTGTAGAACTTCGCAGTTACGTTTATCTTGACAATTTACAGCTTCAACACGCCGCTTACATCGGTACAGTCGCCCAAGGATTTTTACCCTTACCCGGGGATGCTTCCCTCTGGATTGAAATTTCCCCCGGCATCGAGATTAATCGCATCACCGATATTGCCCTCAAATCCGCCGTGGTTCGTCCGGGGGTTCTATTCGTAGAACGACTCTATGGACTGCTAGAACTCCATTCTAGCAGTCAGGGAGAGGTGAGGGCGGCCGGTCAGGCAATTTTGCAGTATTTAGGCGTTAGTCAGCGCGATTGTCTGAAACCGCAAATTGTCTCTAGCCAAATTATTCGCAACATTGACGCTTACCAAGCCCAATTAATTAACCGGAGTTCTCGGGGTATGATGTTAATGGCGGGACAGACTTTGTACGTTTTAGAAGTGCAACCAGCTGCCTACGCTTCCCTAGCCGCTAATCAGGCCGAAAAAGCTGCTTTAATTAATATCCTACACGTTACTTCCGTGGGCAGTTTTGGCCGCTTATATTTAGGGGGAGAAGAACGGGATATTATCGCCGGTTCCCGAGCGGCAGTTTCAGCTTTAGAAAATATTCAAGGTCGAGCTTTTCCGGGTAGCGACAAAAAAGAATAAGCTAACAAAGGCCGGAGGCAAAAGGCAAGAGGTGGTTAGATATGTATAATTAGGGCTTGCTGAATAAATGTGAAATGTAGGCAAGGTAAGGGTTTTATGGCTTTTCTCGCGAAACAGGTGCAAGATTTTGAGAGAATCGTCGTTAAAAACCTTGCGTCTTCATCAGCCCGAGTCCTGTAGGGGCGAAGCATTCGGGCAATAACCTATCGGTGAAACCGGAGATTTTCTATCCGAATGCTTCGCCCGTACTTTTTGCCGCAAACCCTAATTAATTGTGTCTAGCTACTTACTAAATCCCGTTTAAAAGGTATAGGATAGTGGGGAGTGGGAAGAAGGGAGAGGAAGTTTGAGCATTTGTACTAAATAGCTAAAAAAGTAATTTCGCCCTATTGAGGAGATTCAAAAATTAGTTCGCCATTATTCATTTTTTCAACGACTAAATGGCGATAGAGTGTCACTTGCCGGAGGATTTGGTCGGGATTATTTTTCTTATTAGAAAACATGATAGTTTTAATCGATTCAAATTCTATTCTTGTGATTACACCATCTTTGATCGCTCGTTCAATTGTAACTCGTAAATATTCTAATTCTTGGCTTTCCTCTGGGGTAATTTCCAGACTGTTAGGATGTTCTATTTTCATGATCGATTGTTCTTACCGGCTAACTGATAACTAGATAATCACGGCTATTTTTTTCAGACTTTCACAATCGGTGGAGAGAGAGTTTCCGTCTGGTTAGAAACGGCGAGATTATTATTATTTTGGCTGTTATTTTGCGGCAATTGTCCCGAGGCTAAATTCTGCCCCTCTCCCGTAATCAAACGAGCGCCACGACCGCGGGTAAAATAATTCCAACCCCATTGCACCATCACCACTAATTTATTATCAAATTCGATCAGATAGTAAATATGGGCCCAAACCCAGACTAACCAAGCGATGAACCCAGAAAACTTGACAAATCCCAAATCAACCACGGCCGCATTTTGGCCGATCACTGCCAGACTACCTCGATCGATATAATGAAAAGGTTTAATACTTTGCCCTTTTAGGCGAGAAATTAATAAATTCGCCAGATATTCGCCCTCCTGCATGGCCACGGGGGCAATTCCGGGTAAAGGTTTATCTCCCTGATGGGCAAAATTAGCCAGATCCCCGATCACAAAAATATTGCCATAACCGGCGATACTTAAATCGGGTTCGACGATTACCCGGCCGACGCGATCGAGATTTACCCCGGTTCTTTCGGCCAAAATTCGCCCCATTCTCGATGCTTTTACCCCCGCTGCCCATAAAATTGTCTCGGCAGCGATTTCTGTGGTTTTTTCTCCCTGACGGACGGTGACACAACCTTCCACAATATTGGTAACGATGCTGTTAGTTTGCACTGTCACCCCTAATTTTGTGAGAGAAGCGGCAGCTTTAGCGGATAAATCGGGTGAATATGGGGGTAATACTCGATCCATCCCTTCTAAAAGCAAAATTTTCGCTTCTGTGGGGTTAATCTGGTGGAAATCAGACCTAAGCGCACCGTGGGCAATTTCTGCGATCGCTCCTGCTAATTCTACCCCCGTCGGTCCGCCACCGACAATAACAAAAGTTAATAAAGCTTGCCGCTTTTCGGCATCAATTTCTTTCTCGGCCTTCTCAAAAGCGAGATAGATGCGACGACGCATTTCTACTGCGTCTTCAATGGTTTTTAACCCTGGAGCGTAGGGCTGCCATTGATCATTGCCAAAATAGTGATGACTGACTCCCGTGGCAATAACTAATTGATCGTAGGCGATCGGCGGGTGATCTTCCAAGATCACTTCTCCCTTAACTGGATCTATATCTATGGCATGATCGAGGAGAATATCTGTATTGTCATGACCCCGTAGGATTAAGCGCAAAGGTGAGGAGATATCGGCCGGAGACAGCGCCCCAGTAGCGACTTGATAGAGGAGGGGCTGAAAAAGATGGAAATTTCGCTTATCGATGAGGGTAACATGAACGGGGGCGTTTTTTAGGGCTTTGGCCGTGTATAAACCCGCAAATCCGCCGCCGATGATAACAACTCTTGGCTGTTTTTCAGTCATTGCTTAACAATAATTCATAAATTTTTCCCTAGTGTAGTCCGGATTGTCACAATTTAGCGGTGACAAGCGTTACCGAAAACAGTAGTCTTTAACCTAGAAAAAAATATAGATAAGCTGCCCGCGCATTTAAATTGCTTGTTGAGATGAGGCACTCTTGCACTCTTGCAAGAGTCAACAGAACGTAGGTTGGGTTGAAGCATGAAACCCAACGCCTGCTCATGTTACGCTACCGCTAACCCATCCTACAAATAATTTGCCTCCCTACTTAAGCTGTTGACTATCTAAATTACTCGTTAAGATTGCAGGGGAGCAGGGAGAGGTAGTTTGAGCATTTGTACTAAAATTTCCAATACGGAGTTTAAATTCAGTACAGCTTACAGTGCTTATGCCCAGAATTTGGACTATATATGCTCGAAAAACTTGAAAAGACCGCTACGCCGTTTTACCTAAGTTTATGACCTGGGTTAACCAGGTGGGAACTTATATTCCGCATTTCTGTTTCCGAGTACAAGCTCGGTTTACTACCACACGGATTGGTTATTTGCTCCCTTATCACAATCAAGCATAGATCAAAAAACTTGAAAGGCAGTCACCAACGTAGAAGCCTGATTTGTTTTCATCATAGCATTTTTTTTTCTCAGAGGCAAGAGGGGAGATTCAGTGATCAGATTTGAGTTTTCAGGTTACTGTTTACCGATCACAGCCAAAAAGCCTGCCAAAACCCAGCAATTCCCAATTGAAACGGTAGCACAGAATACAGAACCCGTCTTACTCTTGCCTTTCAAAATGGAGTGAAGGGTTTGAACAGTGGGTTTCGGGGGAATGGAAGTCAAACAACTGGGTTTTCTGGGGATGCTGAGCTATTTCCAGGTAGTTATCGCTGGGATAACTGACCCTCGAAGTGCCAGCAATGCTACCCGCTACAGTCTGAAAGACGCAATATTAGGGGCATTCGCCGCCTTTTTTCGCCAGAATGAATCATTTCTAGAATATCAGCGTCAACTTAATAGTCGTTGTGGACGAGATAATGCTCAAAGTCTGTTTGGTTTGGTCAACATCCCGACAGTAGAGCAGATGCGGAACATCCTCGATGGAATAGCCGCAAAGCATCTTTTTCCCCTGTTCAGATGGATTGATCAAGGTCTGGGAGACCAAGGCTATTTAAGGCTGTTTGCAGCCTTGGATGGCAACTTACTCGTCACCCTAGATGGGACTCAGTACTATAGTTCAGAGAAAATTAGTTGTCCTTATTGCTCAAGCCGCACCTCAAAACAGGGAAAGATAACCTATCAAATCAGGAGAAAGGTAAAATTGGCTAAAGATTTAGTTTATCAAGCAGCCAAAAACGCTTTGATCAAAGATAATTGGTTAATTACTCATGACCTTTATACGATAAGTTTTGGAGGGGTGAATATGGCTGTCGATTTAGGCGCAGAAAAGCTGATTGCTGCGACTAAAGATCATCAAAAGATTGCCGTAGAAATTAAAAGTTTTTTAGAGGGGTCTTCAGCGATCTCAGAATTTCATACTGCTCTAGGACAATTTATTAATTATCGGGCGGTTTTAAAGAGAAAAGATCCAGATAGAGTCTTGTTTTTAGATTCCTAGTTTTACTTACGACACTTTTTTCTCTTTAGATTTTACCCAATTGATGATTAGAGAAAACCATTTAAAATTAATCATTTTTTCGCCAAGTCAGGAGGTAATTTTAACATGGATAAATTAGCAAAATATCGTCAATTAGTCAAAGGTATTCTCTCAGAATATACTCAATATAAACCCACTTGTAATGATTTAGAAATTCAAGCTATTTTTGATGAACAAAAAGAACATTATCAGGTCGTTACTTTTGGGTGGGAAGGCGAAAAATATGTACATTATTGTCTCATTCATATTGACCTCAAGTCTGATAAAATTTGGATTCAATGGAATATGACAGAACAAGATATTGCTGAAGACTTAGTTAAACTAGGTGTTCCTAAAAAAGATATTGTCATTGGCTTTCATCCTCCTGTACTTCGTCAATTGACCGATTATGCAGTAGGATAGATTAATTTATCCTACTGCAATTGATCCCAGTTAGCTGTCTGGTTCTTGGGGGTTATCTGTTGGTGACTTTGCTTTTTTTGATAAGAAACCTTTCGCTTTTGTTGTGGTTAAACCTAATCCTAGTAATCCTAGGCCAAAGATGTTGCTATTGGTAATATTCTCGAATCCTATAGATGTAATTATTTCACTGGGACTTGCATCAATTCTCAAATAAGAATTACGACCAAAAGCACTTGAAATCCAATTTACTCCAGCCAAGCTTTCAATCGTGCCTGTTAGTGCAGTACCATTAATAAATAGTCGATGATCTGTCCTTGGAGGATTCCCAGGAGGATTTACTGATTGAAAACCTGAGAGTCCTATTCCTACAGATTCAACGCCTTTGCTAAAGTTAAGTGTAGTAAGTTTTGCACAGGCTGTACAAACTGTAAGACTTATACCTGTATTATCAGGAGTGTTCGTTAATGTATGACTGCCATCCCAAGGAGATGCAAAAGGAAGGCTAAGGTTAGGCAAAGTCGTGATGGTAGTATTTGGGACATCACCAGACAAATTAATACTTAAATCAGGAATTAGAGTTTTATCTTCAAAGTCCTCAATTGTATATCCTGTGATGCCTACATTTTGATTGAGGATTGTAGGGTTAGATGAGAATACAGTAGATGGAAAAAATGTAATGCTTACTGCTTGAGCAGAATTTATTCCGATGAAAGATAATAGCGCAGCACCCGTAATCGTTGTAATTGATGCATGAAAAATTAGACGATTCATGATAAATTTTCTCCTTGAATTTATTGTTTAGTAATCGAACTAAAACAAGCGTAATCTGGTTTAATTTAGCTGTCTGGTTCTTGGGGGTTATCTGTTGGTGACTTTGCTTTTTTTGATAAGAAACCTTTCGCTTTTGTTGTGGTTAAACCTAATCCTAGTAATCCTAGGCCAAAGATGTTGTCAATTCCAAAAAGTCCGTTGCCACTAATAGGAGATATTTCGTATCGAGATATAGGGGTAGATGTGATGATTCCTGCAAATTTAAATGAACCTCCTGGAGATGTCGTCACTTGCTCAATTAGATTGTTGAAATTGTCAAAAGCAGAAAATCTTAGTACATCGCCACCATCAACATTAAAAAAACCGACTCCGACAATATCATTTGGTGTGTTAATTGGTCGGAATACTATATTTCCTCTTCCAGGAAAAGCACAAGCATTATTATTAGCAAGAGCATTCGGTGGACTCAAAGTAGGACCAGGACAATTAGTAAGAATAGAATGAGGTTGGATACCGGCATTCATAGGATCAAATTTAATGCCCAAAGTCGGAAGCTGAAATACTGAACCAGTAAAACTATCAAAGGTTTCCAGCACAACAGTACCAACAGCAGATGCAGCCAAATCAAATGCGTTTTTATCGTTAAAAGTTGCAGCAAAAATAGATTTCGGAGTCAAAGCCTCACTGAAAACTAATAGTGTAGTGATAGCCGTAGTAGTCATGCCTAATTTGCAAAAAAATTGACGATTCATGATGAATTTCCTCCTTAATTTGATTACTTGACAATTGATAAAACAAGTGACTCTTTAAGAAAACTAAACCAAATTAATCTGGTTGATTTAGCTGTCTAGTTCTTCAGGGTTATCTGTTGGTGTCTTCGTTTTTTTTGATAAGACACCTTTCATTTTTATTGCGGTTAAACCCAGTCCGACTAAGCCTAAACCCAAGATATTAGATGGCTCAGGAACGCTTACGGGGGTTGGCGGTTGAGGTGGAATTGATGTTGCTCCCACTGTGAAAGCGTAATAGTTTTCTGAAATAGGGTTTATCCAAGAAAGGCTACTATATGTTCCGTCGAACTGAATTACTCCGTTTCCTTCTCGACCCGATACTGTGTTTCCACTCTTACTAATACAAGCTCCTCCAAAAGTTATATTAGAACCGCAAGCTTCTATAGAGAATGCTGATTGATCAAATACAAATTGGGCAGCGGAGGATGGAGTTCCTAGACTCCATATTGCTATTACAGGATCTACAACTGCTTGAGAGAAATTAATAGTTTGCTTTTGTTGAGTTCCACCAAAAAGCTTTATTGAGTTTGTGTTGGGAGGAGGATTAGAGATGCTTCCACCTACAAAGCTATTTGTAGGAGCAAACCCTCCTAAAATAAATGATCCAGGGGATGGAGATCCGGGACTTCCGTTGAAAACAACACCAATAGATTGCTGATTCAGAACTATAGTGCCAACGGGCGGATTTGAGGAAGATATGTTCCAACTTGTCCAGGCAATATCTGCGGCTAGTAATAATGAAGGTTGAATTAATGCTGATACAACTAATACACCTGAAGTAAATTTGAAAAAAGTTAGACAATTCATGATGAATTTTCTCCTTGAATTTATTGTTTGGTAATCGAACTAAAGCAAGCGGCTCTTTAAGAAAGCTAAACCAAATTAATCTGGTTTAATTTAGCTGTCTGGTTCTTGGAGCTTATCTGTTGGTGACTTTGTTTTTTTTGATAGGACACTTTTCACCTTTGTTGCGGCTAAACCTAATCCGAGTAAGCCTAAACCAAGAATGTTAGATGGTTCAGGAACGCCTACGGGGGAAGGATTATTAGCATCGCTAGAAATTACAATATTATCTAGCCCCCAACTTTCATCAATAAGACCCTGCAATCCTAAATCGGAAAAATTTATACTCAAACTGGATTGAGTATAAGGAAAGGTAAAGAAAAAACGGTAGGTGCTATCTCGACTCCCCCAAACAAAGCCAGATTCAATACCAAGCGTATCAATAGCAAATGCACCAGTTCGCGCGGGATAATCACCCAGCGGCTGGTTTTGTCCACCAAAAGACTGTGTCCGCGATGAAATAGGTGCTAAACCAGATACGTTATTGAATGTGGCTTGGAGCAACGGATTGGGATTTCCAATAATCTGTACTCTCCAGTTGTCCGGTCCAACTATAGGGTCTGCGGGGTTTCCATTTCCATCCCAAGAATGAATTATGTATAAGTCAAAAGCCAGAGAAATATTAGTCGTTCGAGTGGGAATAGGTAGGGTTAATGTGGTAGTCCCACTAGGGGTTGTGGCAGACTTATTAGAACTAGAGAAACGTCCAAGAAAACGTTCTCCTGAAGGTGCAGTAGTAGTTATGTTATTTGACCATTCAGAGTACCCTGACCCTGTTGTAAAATCATTAGAGTAGACAATCGTTCCGGCAGAAGCTTGTGTTATGATACCGAAACAGAGTCCAACAGCACTGGAAATAGTAGCAGTCACCAAGGAAGTTGACTTAATGAAGTTATTTTTTATTTTCTTAGCAGACGGGATCGATTGCTGCAAAATTAGATGATTCATGATGAATTTTCTCCTTGAATTAATGAATTGAAAACTTTGACAATCAAGCTGTAATAGATTACTCTGCAAAAATGTCAGCCCTAATTAAATTTGAGACCTTAATTGTGGAGGACTAATTTTCTCCAGATATGCTGGCAAATCATCCAGAGAAAGCAATGTCAAAAAACTTAACTTAGTTTCATTGACTTTCTCCAAAAAACCCAACACCTTTCCCTCAGACATCTCAGCATTAATCTCAACAAATAGATAACCAATTCTATCCGATAAAACCTCCTCAGAAATCTCAATAAAATCCTCACCCGGCATCACAGGACAACATTCTACTTTTCCCTTACCTTTCACCACCAAATCCGCTACAGCTAAACGGGATTGCATGATAGGATTCCAACTATCACTCGCTTCCAAATCTGTGGCAATACCCAGAGACCGTAAGCAACAGTTGACCGCATACACAGCCAAAGTATTGAGATAGACTTGTTCAGCTAGAGCAAAATCAGAATGTTGTTGACAAAAATAATCCGCGATTTCATGGGCTTCCCTTCCTAGAGCAATCAAAAATACAGAACTATGATTAATTCGTGTCGGCATTATCTTGATTTCCCCCCATTGGAAGCTTAAATTTTCCACAAGAATCCCTGCAAACTCAGCCAGTGAGTTTTTCAAAAGCTATTCACCTCCTCAAAGAATTACAAATAAGACAGAATTTCCTGTCCGATTAAAGGCGCAACCGTCTTCATCTGGCGCGAGAAAAAATTCTTCACCACTGCCACAGTCAAACTAAAAGAATCCGCGATCTCCTGCCAAGATCGCGCCTCCAATCGCGCCCTCAAAATTGCCTTCAAAGTCGCCTTCGGGCAATTATGGACATGATGGCGAGACAACAACTCCGGATCAGACTCAATATACTCAGCGATCAACTCCGACAAACAAAGCTGCTCCACTGGTTGAGCCAAATTCTCAAAGACAACAGACTCACCGCTCACCTGCTGTAAAGGCGATACCGATAACGTTGCCCTTGCCAGATCCAGAAAAACGCGATCGCCCAAAGCCCGATTAGCCCTTCTTAGCCCAGATAACCGACAGAGAACCGCCAACCAGACAAAGTTTTGCTGATTAATCGCGATCCCTTTAACCTGCAACGTTAACCAGAAACCCAGCCCAACCTTAGCGACTAGACTAACCATTGCCGTCAGTTGGTACTTGCGACGAATCAATTGCTGCTTCTGCGCCCTGACCAGCGGGTCAAGCGTTTCCGCATACGCCTCTCGCAACAGAATATCCAGCCGATAGTTGACCCAAGCCAGAAAACTGCCCCGGTCAGGATCGAACTGGTCGAGGTGGAAAGCAACCCAACATAACGTTCGATTAACCGCATCCTCATAGACCTCTACCGAATAATGACCTCGACCCCGTAGCCGACCCGAAAATCGCAGAGCATCAAGTAACCGAGCGATCGCGGCTTGCTGCTGCAAACCCACTGTCCCAGTATAGGAACGCGCTTGCAGGGCGAGGTATTGCAGGTCATCATCATCGGTTTGCTTCAGGGAAGTTCCGCGATCGCGATGGGAGACCATGGAATTCAGACGAACTTCAGAAGAGGAGAAACAGGGTTGGGTTAACGGCATAGATGATGTTCTCAACTGCTTTCATAAAAGAAATCACAACCAACTCCTGCGATCGTCTCAAGTTGTCACAAAACTTTATATTTTAGAAATTTAAATGACGGTCAACCCCCTGATTGACTAAAGCGATTTCTTGGAATGAATATCCCGGCAGCCTCCATTAACGGTGCGTTCACTGGCGCTAGCGACACCCTACCTCGATCAATTTTGCTACATTCTGAATTTGTAATTGCTGGCCAACACCTGATCTTGTTGGCTCTGTGAAAGTCTGGGACTACAATAGGGAAAAGTGACAATTTTTGCCAGAGTGATCACCGAGGACTAATAAAGAATGACGGCTATCCTAGGGAAACCTGCCACGCTTAACACTCCGATTCTGCACCGTCTTGCCAATGGTTTAACGATTATTGCCGAAAGTCAACCGGTAGAAGCGGTTAATCTCAATGTCTGGCTGCAGGTCGGCTCGGCCTTAGAATCGGATCAGATCAATGGGATGGCTCATTTTCTCGAACACATGGTTTTTAAGGGAACCCGTAACTTAGACAGTGGTGAATTTGAACGGGCGATCGAATCAAGGGGAGCGGTGACTAATGCCGCTACTAGCCAAGAATACACCCATTATTACATTACCACTGCCCCGCAGGACTTCGCCCATCTGGCCCCGCTGCAGCTAGAAGTGGTTTTAGAAGCTTTAATCCCCGATGAAGCTTTTGAGCGGGAAAGACAGGTTATTTTAGAAGAAATTCGTCGTTCTCAGGATAATCCCCGTCGTCGCACTTTTTATCGCACCATGGAGACTTGTTTTCAAGTTTTACCCTATCGTCGTCCGGTGTTGGGTCCGACGGCAGTGATTGAAAATCTTACTCCTCAACAAATGCGCGATTTTCATCAGACTTGGTATCGTCCCGAATGGATGACGGTGGCAGTGGTGGGTAATTTGCCTGTAGATGATTTAATGGCTATTGTGAGCGATTCTCTAGATACTTTAGGCAGTAAGGGCAATTCTGGGCTGATTTCCCATCCTATCGCCCATCTAAAGCCCGAAGCTCCCTTTAAAGAGATTATCCGTCAAGAATACGAGGATGAAAATTTGCAGCAGGCCCGCTTAATCCTATTTTGGAAAGTGCCGGGGTTGAGAGACTTAGAAAAAACCTATCCTCTCGATGTTTTAGCGGCTATTCTCGGTCAGGGCAAGGTATCGCGATTATTTCAATCTCTGCGCCAAGAAAAGGCCTTAGTTTCCCAAATAACTGCCAGTAATATGTCCCAAGCAGTGCAAGGAGTGTTTTCCGTGTCGGCCCAATTAGCCTCGGAAAATATCGAGCAAGTGGAACGGGAGATAGTAGCACAGATTGGACAAATTCAACAGGAAGCTGTGACAGTTTCTGAACTGGAACGAGTCAAAACCCAAGTGGCCAATCGGTTTATTTTTAGCAATGAAAGACCGAGCGATCGAGCCAACCTTTACGGTTATTATCATACTCAGATCGGTGATTTACAACCAGCTTTTTGTTATCCCCAACACATTGAAGCCCTCACTTTAGAGGATATTCAAAATGCCTGTCAAGAGTATTTAAATCCTAACGCTTACGGTGTGGTTGTGGTAAGACCAATTCAGTAAACAGGGAATGGGGAAATGGGGAAATGGGGAAATTTCAACCAAAACCCTAACACCCTAACACCCTAACACCCTAACACCCTAACACCTGACTCCCGACTCCTGACTCCTGACTCCTGAATTCTGATAACCTATGTGGACTCAAATTGCCCGACATATTGCCCAAACCACGGAAAAACCCTTTGAAATTGAGAAAAGTCATCCCGTTAGTGGTGGCTGCATCAATCAGGGTTATGCCGTCACTGGCAATGGTTTAATTTATTTCGTTAAGATTAACCAAGCGAACCAAGAGGCCATGTTTGCCGCCGAAGCTTTAGGATTAAAGCAAATTCACGCTACCAAGACTATCAGGGTTCCGGAGCCAATTTGTTGGGGAATTGCCGAGAAATCTAGTTATTTAGTGCTAGAGTGGTTAGAATTCGGCGGTGGCAATAGCCAAAGCTGGGAAAAAATGGGGCAAAATTTAGCTCGTTTACATCAAGTTTCCCTGTCCGATCGCTTTGGTTGGCAGTGTAATAATACCATTGGTTCTACTCCCCAGATCAATACCGTTAGTAACAGTTGGGCGGATTTTTTCGCTCATCAGCGTATTGGCTATCAATTAAGACTTGCGAAGGAGCGCGGCGGCAATTTTCCCGACGAGGATCAAGTTATTCCCGCTATTAGCGAGATTTTGAGTCAGCATCAACCCCATCCCTCCCTTGTCCACGGTGATTTATGGTCGGGAAACGCGGCCATTACCGTCGATGGGGAACCAGTAATTTTAGACCCGGCCACCTATTGGGGAGACCGGGAGGTAGATTTAGCCATGACGGAACTTTTTGGCGGTTTTCCGGCGGCTTTTTATCGGGGTTATAACGATGTTTTCCCCCTCGATGCTGGTTATCAACAGCGCAAAACTCTTTACAATCTCTACCATATTCTCAACCACTTTAATTTATTTGGTGGTGGTTACGCTTCCCAGGCCAATCGGATGTTACAGGAAATTCTTTAAGGGTTTTACTTGTGAATCTTTACCAAGGATAAGTTATGTCTATTCGAGAAACTACTGTGATTAAAACTCCAGAGACAAAAGTATGGACTGATGCAGAATTTATGGCGTTACCTGACGATGGTAATCGTTACGAATTGGTCAAGGGAGAGTTAATTAATCTGGGTAATTCTGGGGCTTTACATGGTTATATTGCCATTATTTTAAGTGCTGCTTTATTCGCTTTAGTAATATCTCGAAAACTAGGGTTATTATTGGACTCCAGCACTGCTTTTACTATGAAAAATGGCAATAAACGTTCTCCTGATATAGCCTTTTTTGCCAAGGAACGTCTGCAAGGATTGGAAGAATTGCCGACGGGTTTTTTAGAAGGTGGGCCCGATTTAGTGGTAGAAATTCTCTCTCCAGGGAATACAGTGGCAGAAATCGAGGACAAAATTGCCGAATATTTTGCCAATGGGACTCGTTTGCTCTGGGTTATCAGTCCCCGTCAACACTATGTTTTAGTTTATCGTTGCGGGTACGAACCGCAGGGATTATTAACATCAGGAGATTTTTTGGAGGGGGAAGATGTGGTTCCGGGGTTCACTTTTCCCGTGGCTGATTTGTTTCAAAAACTATCTTTGTGACTCTTTCTTCTCAACAAGTCGGCTAATAAATCGGCACTATCACTAATAGCTAGATGAGAAGCTTGTTGGGCCATGGCGGCCAATTTTTCGGGATTAGACCATAAATCGAGGACTAATTCGCCTAAAAACTGAGCAGTTAACTCATTTTGACGGTAAAGATAAGCGGCTTGAGCTTCAGCGAAAACTTTGGCATTATAGAACTGATGGTCTTCGGCAGCAAAAGGATAGGGAATTAAAATCGAAGGCGTACAAGTGATCGCTAATTCTGTTAAAGTGCCGGCACCGGAGCGACTGATAGCTAGATTAGCTCTTTGCCATAATCCCGCCATATTGTCGTAAAAAGGCCGGGAAAAATAGTTAGAATGGCGCAAACTATCCGCTTCGGGGTCGTTTTCTCCCGTGAGATGCACGATATAAATGCCTTTTTCTAACCATTGGGGAGCGCTTTGTCGCACAAGTTGATTAAGGGCTACGGCCCCTTGAGAACCACCGGCAACGACAATTAAAAAAGCAGTCTCTGGAATCGGTAAATCCAGGGACTGGGGAATGAGAAACTGCTCTCGTACAGGCGTACTAGCCCAAGTGGTGCGAGTGCCGGGTAAATAGCTGGCGGTTCCCTGAAAACCGAGGGCAACCGTATCGCACCAGCGACCGAGAACTTTCGTGACTTTGCCCGGTATGTAGTTAGATTCGTGTAGGATGACGGGAATATTGGCTAAACGAGCCGCTAAAATGGTCGGACCTGCGATATAACCCCCGGTGGTAAAAACTGCCGCTATCTGACGTTTTTTGATTAAACTACGCACTTGCCAAATGGCCCGCAGTTGACGCAGCAGAATCTTGAGAGTTTTTAACCCCAAACGGGTTTGAAACCCCTCAATGGGAATAGTGTGCAGGGGATAGGTTTTTGGAACTAAGGACTGTTCCAGACGGTCTGGAACTCCTAACCATTCAATCTCGTAATCCGGCAAGCGCTCGGCCAGGGCCAAAGCGGGAAATAAATGACCACCAGTACCACTAGCGGCAATCAAGAGACGGGTTGGAGTGCGTGCCATAATTCGAGAGAGGGTAAATTCAGCCCTAGAATGAAATAATCTACCATAGTTATTGATCCTTACACAAACTATCACTAATGCGTAACTTGAACACGATTCCCAATAAATTTTTTCGTCAATCCCTCAATTTTTCCCTATCGTTGCTGTTAGGTTTAGGGTTAACTTTTACCCTTGCCACCAGTTTGCGGGCCGAAAAGCCAGAAACTGCTCCAGCTAATTTAAAAACGCTTATCTCCAAAATCGAAACGGCGGCTAATGAGCGAAATCTCAAGCAATTAATGGAGTTTTATAGTCCGAAATTTACTAACTCCGATGGCTTGACCTACGAAAAAACTAAAAAGGCTTTAACTCATTTTTGGGAACGTTATAACAATCTACAATACACCACGACTCTCGAATCTTGGAGTCGTTCCGGGGACAAGTTAACGGCCAATACAATTACTAAAATTACCGGGACAGGAAAGGTGCAGGGACGAGCGGTGGGAATGAATGCTACGATTCGTTCTCGTCAACAATTTCAGGGGAATAAACTGGTTTATCAGGAGATTTTAAGCGAGAGGGTTGAGTTAAGCACCGGCAAAAATCCCCCCAGTATTCAAGTGAGAATTCCCGAAAGGGTGAAAGTGGGTGAAGAATTTGATTTTGATGTGATTGTCCGCGAACCTTTAGGGGATGATTTATTGGCCGGAACGGCGATCGATGAGAAAGTAGATATTGAGCGTTATATTAATACAAAGCCTCTAGAATTGGAATTATTACAGTCCGGCGGTTTATTTAAGCGGGTAAAAGCGCCGGCAACACCGGAAAATCGCTGGTTATCGGCGATTTTAATCCAAGGCGATGGGATTGTTGTCGTTACTCAACGGGTGAAGGTAGAAAAGTAATTTTTATCTGGGTGTTGCGGCAAAAAGCTTGTTGGTGGGGTGTGGGGTGTAGGGTGTGGGGTGTAGGGTTTTATTCCCCCCGTTCACTCCAATGGCTGGCACTTTCAGGCAATTTAATCCTTATTTTTGCCGTTTTTGAACCCTCAAAAATTAATTATGCAAGAGGTTTAATAAATACTCTGATTAAGCATAAAGGTGGGAAACATCGATCGTCCATACTTTAAAATTTGTTAAATTTACTTGACCAAAAGAAGTTGTTAGGGCAGCATCGACGGCATCTAAGCCGCGAGTCATTAAAATTCGCCCGATTCTGGGGGTGTTATGACGAGCATCGAAAGTGTACCATTGATGGTCTAAATAGACTTCAAACCAAGCACTAAAATCCATCGGTAGAGGTTGGGGAGAAATACCGATATCTCCGAGATAGCCGGAGGCATAACGGGCGGGAATATTTAAGCAACGGCAAAAAGTCAAAGCTAGATGGTTAAAATCGCGACAAACCCCCGTTCTTTCCCGATAGACATCATAGGCGGTTTTCGTCACCCGCGCGTATTCATAACCAAAACGAATGTGACTATGAACCCAATCACAAACCGCTTGTACCCTTGCCCAACCGGGGGGAGTTTGTCCGAAAAGTTCCCAGGCAATTTCCGAAAGCAAATCTACTTCACAATAACGGCTACTCATTAAGTAGGGAAAAACTTGGGTTGGTAACTCTGCTAAGGGAATTTCTTGGGCATTCCCATTAACGATATCTGGTTTCCATTCATTCTCGATAACTGCTTCATTGTGAATGCGAATCTGTCCGGCGGGTAAAATTAGACGACTGGTTCGATTACCGAAGCTATCTAAAAATTCTTCTATTTTTGTTGCCGGTTCCACCTGCAAGTTTTCCGGTTGTCTAACTTGAGCTAAAATTGAGGGGTGTAGATAAAGTTTTAACAACATGACCACGGGTAAGGGCGCATCAAAGCCAAATTCATAACCAACATGGATTAACATTAGGACTCCTATCTAGATGAAATTTTGTCAGGATTGGTAGAGATGAAACGACAATAATCGCCAGACTGAAAAAAGTTAGGCCCGACTACTTAGGGGCTGCTGAAAAAGTTTTTCGTGGGGGCAGGGTGTGACCCCCCCAACCCCCCCCGACATCGGGGGGGCAGGTGGGGTGTGGGGTGTGGGGTTTTACCCATTTTCAGGTGGTCAATTACCTAATTTTCAGGGAAAAAATCCCTAAATTTTCCCCCCAATCACTCCAATGGTAGGCACTTTTTCAGGGAAAAAAAGTTTAGTTAAAAGTTTGAGAATAAAGTAATAGCCAAGCTGAAACCCGATAAGCTTTGTACAGAGTTACTTTTATTATAAACTGCTTCAAATAAAAGCTTTGTAACTTTGAAGACAAGCCATCGGGAGGATTAGCTCTATCGAAAAGAGTCTGGGGTGGATGGTTCCTCTAATAGACGGATTTCAATGGGGATGTAGGCCAGTTTAGCAAAAATCTTTTGTTGATAACTGACGGGCCACCATTCGTAAAGAAAAATTTCTAAAGGTCGCCAGAGGGCCACCCAACCACTAATTAATAATCCTTCTTCTAAGAAGTGAATAAATGTATCGCTGCCAAAACGACCAATTAATTCGCTGAGACTCAAACAAACAAAAAGAAAGGAGAGACCAATTATTAAAGATATGCGTCCCTGTCGCCAAATTGTGCGTAATTTTCTTTGTTCTCCCTGTTGGCGATAGTCAAAATAATTATGTAAAGCTGAGGGTAACAGATTTCGGGCGTTATTCTGTTCTTGACTGGGGAGATAAAAGACTAATTTAAGGGGGGTATTGAGGGGAAATTCATCCACAGAGTTAATAATATAATTTTCGGCGTTATCATCTAAATCTCTATCTAAAAATGGCGAAGGATCGAGAGAATTAAAGACTTGCTGTAACTGATTAAGTTTAATTTCAATTAAGTAAGCTCCTTCCTCCTGTCGATAATAGGATTGTAATTTATTTACCAGTCTAGACATTAGTTATTAAGGTTAAGCAAATGTGGTGAACTGACACAACTAAAATCTACTAAGTAGGTAGGCACAATTATTTGTAGGGCGTTGGGTTTCATGCTTCAACCCAACCTACGTTCATCTTATATTTAATTCCACCCACCCACTTAGAAGTTACTTCATCTTGCTCATACAGGCTGAGAATTGAGCTATCTGTGGGAATATTTTAGCTGTATCAGTCCCAGATCATTAATTTAATTTAGCGACCAAAACCAGCGTACCAAAAATAGGTGGCCATGGGGATTACTGTCGCTAAAACCAGTAAAACTATCACCCAAATCGTAGCATTTTTATCGTCAGTTTCTTCTGCGGTAGTAAAGGTACTTTCGATATTAATTGTCGCTACTTCCGGCGGTCCAGGATCCGCTTCTCCAGAAAGTACCGCCGTTAGACGACGACTAGCATCGAGTAAAGCTTGATTATATTTTCCCCCATCTTTGAGGGGAACTGCCATAGTTTCCGAGAGGATACTATCAGCAATAGCATCGGTTAATAGGGGTTTTGCTTCCTCCCCAACCCGAATCGCAGTTTTATTGGTTAAAGTATCAAGGACGATGATAGTTTGATTGGCACGATCTTCGGGATTAGGATACCATTCTCTCAGGATATCATCGGCTAAATTGTCAATTTTTTGACCGTAATTCAAGCGTCGGACTACCACCATTCTCACTTCTTGGCCGGTTTTTTCGGCGAGATTTTTCAGGTCTTTATTTAATTTTCCTTCGTTAGCGGCACTAATGGCCGCAACGGGATCGACCACATAAGTGGGCACTCCAGAGCTTAAAATGGGGAGGTCATAGACTCCCATGGCAGCAGCCGGTGACAGGGAAACACCCAAGGCTATACAGCAGGAGAGAAGGAGAGAAGCTAATAATTTGAGCATATTGATTCGGTAAAATTCCTATAGAACATGATAGGGGAAAAGTTTACTGTTTTTTGATTAGGAAGACAGGAGACAGCAGATGGGAAGCTTTTTTTAGTGAAACTGATAACTGATAACTGATAACTGATAACTGATAACTGATAACTGATAACTGATAACTGATAACTGATTATGAGTGATTTTGAGGAACTAGAGTTTAAAAAACGGGAAAAAGCCCTAGAAATGCAAGCCCATCGCGATAATTTGCTCTCGCGGGTGACAAGATTACTAATTTCTCAAGACATCCACTTGGCGATCGATCATACCCTAGAACTGCTCTGTCAATTTACCCAGAGCGCTCACTGTTACATTATTCAATATTCCACCTGTCGTCAGCAGTGGAGTATGGTTTATGAATACTGTCACCCCGACTATCCGCAAGTTATCCCGATTCGGGAACAATCACAAAATCTCTCGACGGAAACCTTTCCCTGGTTTTCCGAACAATTATTAAACGGTATTCCAGTTAAACTGAACTCTTTAGACGATTTACCCGCTACTGCTATCCCTGAAAGAACTATTCTCGCTCATAGTTCTACTCCCTGTCTCTTAATCGTTCCCATGTGGGATAGTTGCGGGATAACGGTGGGTTATCTGGGATTGGATGCAAGTGCAGAAAAGCAATGGACAGGGGAAGATGTCACCTTTGTGCGGTTGCTGGGAGAATTAATTGCGATCGCACAAAGTAGATGTGAAGCGGAAAAAGAGTTAAAAGAAGCTAAGGAAGCGGCGGTTAAGGCAAATAAAGCTAAAAGTGAGTTTCTAGCTAACATGAGCCACGAATTACGCACTCCTCTTAATGCTATCTTGGGTTTTACTCGCTTAATATCCCGGGATAGCAGCATCAGCAGTGAATATCGGCAATATTTGGAAATTGTCAATCGTAGCGGGGAACATTTACTAGAGTTAATCAACGATATTCTGGAGATGTCGAAGATAGAAGCAGGAAGAACGGTTTTTAACCCTAGTAATTTTGATTTATACGCTCTTTTAGATAATATTGCCGAAATGCTCCGTCCACAAGCGCAGGCAAAAGCTTTAAGCTTAATTTTTGATCGCAGCTCCGATCTGCCTCAATATATATGTACTGATGAAAGTAAATTGCGACAGGTGTTCATCAATCTCTTGGGTAACGGATTGAAGTTTACCGAGTCGGGAGGGGTAACTCTCCGGGGAAAAGTAGGGGAGAAAAGAGGAGATTATCAGCGATTGCTCTGGGAAATTGAAGATACAGGCGCAGGAATCGCTCCAGAGGAGATTTATAAGCTATTTCAACCCTTTAACCAAACGGAAACGGGACGAAAATCCCAACAGGGGACGGGATTAGGTTTACCTATCAGTAAAAAATTTGTTGAGTTGATGGGGGGTGCGATCGGAGTTAGTAGTATTCTGGGTCAAGGAAGTGTTTTTAGTTTTGATATTCAGGTGGGTTTAGTGGGGGAAAATGAGATTAAAACCGAAACCAATAGGGCAAAAGTGATCGCTTTAGCGGAAAATCAGCCTAAATATCGCATATTAGTCGTCGATGATCGACCAGAAAGCCGTTTACTGTTGCTAAAACTCCTGACTAGCCTAGGATTATCCGTGCAAGAGGCAGCTAATGGACAAGAAGCGATCGCAATTTGGCAAGCATGGCAACCTCATCTTATCTGGATGGACATGAGAATGCCAGTGAAAGACGGTTACGAAGCAACCAGGGAAATTCGGCAGTTAGAGGCTGATAATCGCGGAAAAACGGTGATAATTGCCCTAACTGCCAGTGCTTTTGAAGAGGATCGCGCCTTGGTTATTGCCGCCGGTTGTGATGATTTCGTGCGTAAACCTTTCCGAGAAGAAGTTATCTGGCAAAAAATGGGCGAATATTTAGGATTAAAATATATTTATGCCGATAATGAGCCAAATCAGCCCAATTATTCGCCAGTTTTCCTCGATTCCCTGCAATCCCTATTAAAATTAATCAGTCCCGTCTGGATTGGACAATTGCAGCAAGCGGCGCGAGAATGTGATGATGAAAAAATTATCGCCCTAACCGCAGAAATTCCCCCCGATTATGCTACCCTTGCCCAAGGTTTACAACAGTTAGCTGGAGAATTTTCCTTTGATGCGATCGAAACCATAATTAAAGATTTAAACATATCTTAAGAGAGTATTTTATCTAGATCTCAAAAACGTGATATTCTAAAGGCATAAATCCCTAAATATGACAATTTTAAAGGATGAAACTGTTAAAAATGCTCATCGGTACTTGGTTAATACTACCGATTTTTTCCGTTCATGCTCAAGTCCCCTCGCTGCCCCCAATTAAGCAAAATTCCCCCAATCTTGGTGATCTACCCAATGATCCCACCCAGCAGAAAAATTGGCTTTGTACCCAAGGAGATCAACGCATTGCCGTGGCTGCTAAAGAAGAGAAAGGTTGGAAAGAATTAGTTGAAAAACAAGGTTGGCAATGTCGTGAGGGAAATACCGACATACCCGCTCAAACTCTCGGCTTTTCCTGTGAACCAGAACAAACCCTCGGCCTCTTGACAGTTTACTGGTTAAATGGTAGTAATGGTCAACAACAATTAAGCCAATGGCGAGATAAATTAGCAGCACAACAGGGGATGGTTTGTACCATCAATAACGTGCAGTTATTCGATACTCAAGAAAATATACCCAACCCATTACAACCATGATTAAATTAGCAATTTTGCCTCAATCTATCCTCCTGGGTATCAGTTTACTATTAAATAATTCTCTGCCCTTACTTGCCCAATCTACACCCCTGAGCGTGGATAATTTAAGGAATACCGTCTATAACATTCCCAATCGGGGTTCCGTAATTGTCAGCGATGGTATTTTTCAATCCAATGAGGGACAGATTTTAGGAGTGCAAGTCAGTCGAGAAGCTTTGATGGGGGACTATAATAACGATCAAAGGACTGATGGTATTGTCGTATTAAGAGTGATTACCAGAGATCAACAGCAATTACATTATTTAGCCCTAGTCATCGATAATAATGGTACTGCCACTAACACCGATACTGTCCTGTTAGCCGATCGAGTAATTGTCGATAATCTGAGTGCTAAAGATGGTACGATCACCGTCAATATGAGAAGATTTCTCCCCCGGGATCCTTCCTGTTGTCCGTCGGGAGTTATCACCCAACAATTTGCGATTAATTCTAGTATTAATCAATTGACTTTACTGAGTACCAACGAAAGTCAACCCACCACCCCCAATGTGCAGGTAGTACCCGCTTCCCCCCTGAGAATTAATAATAGTAATCTCCCCTTTCAACCTCCTGCTGGGGCCATCCAAATCCGCTTTTAACCTTATTTTTGGTGCGTTACGCTGTGCTAACGCACCCTACCTTTTTACTTAACAAAAAATGACCTACAAATATCCCATCCAACGCTGGTATATTGCCGCAACTAATCCCGAAAAAATCGAGGGTTTAGCGCGAGAAATGGGACTATCATCCTTATTAGCAACTATCTTAATTAATCGCGGTATTGATACCCCAGAAATAGCTAAAACTTATATAGATCCTGAAGTGGATACCTTACCCTCTCCCCTGGGAGAATTTCCCGACTTAGAAAAAAGTGTCAATTTATTAGTAAAAGCGATCGCTAGAGGCGATAAAATTGCTATCTGTGGGGACTACGATGCCGATGGCATGACCAGTACATCTTTACTGTTAAGAGCCTTAAGACATCTCGGCGCTAGGGTAAATCATGCCATACCCAGTCGCATGAAAGAGGGATACGGAATTAATCAGCGCATTGTCGAAGAATTTGCCGAATCGGGAGTCGGATTGATTCTCACCGTTGATAATGGTATTTCCGCTCACGAACCGATCGCCCTAGCGATAGAATTAGGATTAAAAGTTATTATCACCGATCATCACGATCTGCCGCCAATTTTACCAAATGCCTCCGCTATTCTCAACCCAAAATTATTAACCCCGAACTCTCCCTATCAGGGATTAGCGGGGGTGGGAGTTGCCTATATTTTAGCGGTGACAACTGCCCAAAAAATGGGTAAATTACAGGGATTAACCGAGTCATTATTATCATTATTTACCCTAGGCACTATAGCAGATTTAGCCCCATTAATCGGGGTAAATCGTCGCTGGTTAAAACGGGGGTTAAGAAAATTACCCAAATCCCAATTAGTCGGGATTCAATCCCTGATGCAAATAGCGGGAATTAGCGAGGAACAAAAGCAATTACAACCGGATGATATTGGCTTTAAATTGGGACCGAGAATTAATGCAATTGGCAGAATTGGTGATCCCCAGATAGTTATTGAATTATTAACCACCGATGAGGCGGGAATTGCCTTAGAAAGAGCGATGCAGTGCGAACAAATTAATCGTACCCGTCAAGAATTGTGCGAAAAAATTGAAGAAGAAGCAATTAAATTAGTGGAAGAAACGCCGATTCTTTGGCAACAAGATCGAGTTTTAGTCTTAGTCGAAAAAGATTGGCATCATGGGGTGATTGGTATTGTGGCCTCCCGTTTGGTGGAACGGTACGGAGTGCCGGTTTTTATTGGTACTTACGAGGAAGAAGATACGGGTAAAATTCGCGGATCTGCCAGAGGAATTGAAGAATTTCACGTTTTTGAAGCCCTGCAATTTTGCCAAGATTTACTAGGAAAATTTGGCGGTCATAAAATGGCGGGGGGGTTTAGTTTACCCACAGCTAATTTACTAGCATTTAAACAAAGATTAAGTCAATTTTCTCACAAAATTTTACAAATAGAACAATTAAAACCTTTAATTAAAATTGATACTATCCTCGACTTTAAACAAATCACCCTGCAACTTTTTCAACAAATTGATAGTTTGCAACCCTGGGGAATTGGCAATGAATTACCCGTTTTTTGGACTCCTAACGTGCGAGTAGTGGAACAGAAAACTATCGGAAAAAATCATTTAAAATTATTGCTGGCTCAAAGGGATAATACCAGAATTAAAGCCCTAGCTTGGCGTTGGGGCGAATATTGTCCTTTACCAACTCGTTTAGATATTGCCTATAAACTCAAAGAAAATACTTGGAATGGTAATACAACCATAGAAATTGAATTAGTGGGAGTGCGATTACCCCAAGAAAATAATAATATTAAAAAAGCAATTTTTATGCACGCCGATAAAATGTATCAATGTAGTTTTTGGGGTGATGTAAACGAGATTCGTATCAAAAATGAACAGGGCGAGATTTTAGTCGTGCAGAAAGGGCAGCGAATTGGTTTATTAGGCAAAAATCGGCAACAAGCGAGAGAAGTCAACGTGACCGAACCCCGTTTTTATACTTTAATTAAAGTTGCCATCAAAGCTTTGGCTATCTAGCAACACCTCCCCAAAAGCACCTTGACGATGAACCAAACCATAGTGATCAAAATCGGTACTTCCAGTTTGACCGATAATGAAACCGGTCAATTATCCCTCTCCACGATCGCCGCTTTAGTGGAAGTCCTCACCCGGTTGCGTGCCGCCGGTCATCGGGTGGTATTAGTATCTTCCGGGGCCGTCGGGGTAGGCTGCCGTCGTCTGGGAATACAGGAAAGACCGAAAAAAATCGCCCTCAAACAAGCGATCGCCGCCGTCGGACAAGGTCGTCTGATGCGCATCTATGATGACCTCTTTACCAGTCTTGGTCAACCGATCGCCCAAATTTTGCTCACCCGTCCCGAATTGATGGAACGCACCTGTTATGTCAACGCCTATAATACCTTTCAGGCATTGTTTGAATTAGGGGTGATTGCCATTGTCAACGAAAATGATACGGTGGCGATCGATGAGTTAAAATTCGGCGATAATGACACCTTATCAGCCCTTGTCGCCAGTTTAATCGAGGCTGACTGGTTATTTATCCTCACCGATGTGGATCGCCTCTACAGTGCCGATCCGCGGCTATTTCCCGAAGCAGAGGCCATTGCCCGAGTTACTTCCGCGCAATTAGCGCAACTATCGATCGATGCCGGTAGTAGTGGCAGTCAGTGGGGGACTGGGGGTATGGCGACTAAATTGGCCGCGGCCCGGATTGCCACCAGTGCCGGGGTAGAAATGGCGATTACTAGGGGAAGACAGCCTAGCAATATCTTAAAAATTATGGCAGGAGAGGCGATCGGAACCCGTTTTGAGGCCCAAAAACGTAGTGATAACGCCCGCAAACGCTGGATCGCCTACGGACTAATGCCCATGGGTAAAATCTATCTCGATGCTGGGGCGATTCAAGCCATTTGTCAGGGGGGAAAATCTCTCCTAGCGGCCGGGATCACCAAAGTGGCAGGGGAATTTAGTGCCTCGGAATCGGTGCAATTGTGCGATCAAGAAGGCCGGGAATTGGCCCGGGGAATTGTTAATTATAGTAGTGAGGAGATCGATCGAGTGAAAGGTCAACATTCCGAGCGTATTGCCAGTTTATTAGGTTATATGGCCGCAGAAACCATTATTCATCGGGATAATCTCGTTATTTTGAGTGCCTCGTCCACCACCTCGACTAATAAGGGATAATTCCGCCACTCAGTGCCGGTCCAGCCAATGCCTTAAATGTAAAGAAATGTCTCAAAAAAACAACAAATTGTTAGACAAGCAAGAGAGTTAGACTAGGGATGTCCCCCGAAGTTCAACCCTGTGAGATTATAAATAAAGCGAAACTCAAAAATGTCTTTATTGCTGTTGGGAGAAACTTAATAATGCGAGACGCGGTAACTAGCCTGATTAGAAAATACGATGTCACCGGACGTTATCTCGATCGAGATGCGATCGATAATCTTAAACAATATTTCACCTCGGGAACTGCCCGTCTAGCTGCCGCCGCCCTAATTAACGCTAATTCGGCGGCGCTCGTGCGTGGGGCGGCGATTCGTCTATTTGAAGAAGTTCCCGAATTGATCCGCGCCGGGGGTAATGCCTACACCACCCGTCGTTATTCTGCCTGTCTGCGGGATATGGATTACTATCTCCGCTATGCCAGTTATGCCCTAGTAGCTGCTGATACTAATGTTCTAGATGAGCGGGTACTGCAAGGACTGCGGGAAACCTATAATTCCCTCGGGGTTCCCATCGGTCCGACGGTGCGCGGTATCCAAATCATGAGCGAAATGATTCAAACCATGGCCACTGAGGCGGGTATTGCCGACACCTCTTTGATCGCTGAACCCTTTGATCATCTCACTCGCGAATTAAGCGAAGTGTCTATCTAAATTCAGTTATCAGTTATCGCTTATCAGTTCTGTCCGTTCAATTTTTGATGGAACGAACCCGCATCAGTACCCACTCTCAGCCTAGGGGAGTGGGGAAGGTGCAGCAAGGGGAACCATTGAGCGGTTCTCCCGGTGCGGAAGTCTGAGGCAACCGCCATCGACGAAGAAGCGTCAGAAACTTCCCACTCAGCCAAGGGGTGGGGAACAGTTCATTAAAACATTGTCCAGCTTTCTTTGACCCATGACTCTCTCCTCGGATTTTCCCCCAGAACCACCCGCTACCAATAAGGAGTCCCATCGTGATTATCGCGGACTCGATCGCAGTAAACTCACCCCCATGTATCAGCATTATGTGGAGGTAAAAGAAACCTATCCCAATGCTCTTTTACTCTATCGTGTGGGCGATTTTTTCGAGTGTTTCTTTCAGGATGCGGTGATTATCTCCAGAGAATTAGAATTAGTTCTCACCAGCAAGGAAGGGGGTAAAGGTATTGGGAGAGTCGCCATGACTGGAGTTCCCCACCACGCCCTGGAGCGCTATAGTCGTTTATTGGTGGAAAAAGGCTATGCGGTGGCGATTTGTGACCAAGTAGAGGATTCAACGGAAGCAGCCGCCGAAAAACGGCTAGTAGAACGCGCTATCACCAAGCTTCTCACCCCCGGAACCCTCACCGATGAGGGAATGTTAAATGCAAAAAAGAATAATTTTCTGGCTGCAGTGGTGATTACCGGAGAAAATTGGGGATTAGCCTATGCAGACATCTCCACCGGAGAATTCTACACCACCCAAGCCAGCGATTTAACGGCTTTAAGCCTAGAATTAACCCGTTTACAGCCCTCGGAAATCCTTTTTCCCATCAATGCCCCCGATTTAAACCGTATTTTGCGCCCCGGGGAAAAATCCGACCATCTCCCCCCCTGTTTACCCGATAGTTTTTGTTATTCTCTCCGTCCCCAAACTATCTTTACTCTCACAGAAGCGAAAAATCGTCTCCTAATCACCTATAAAATGCGTTCCCTAGAGGGGATGGGCTGCGAACATTTACCCCTTGCTATTCGCGCCGCCGGAGGCCTATTAGAATACATTGAAGATACCCAAAAAGCCAATCAAGTCCCCCTACAACCTTTAAAAACCTACTCTGTCTCGGAATTTTTGATTTTAGATGGGCAAACCCGTCGTAACCTTGAAATTACCCAAACGGTGCGCGATGGTAGCTTCTATGGTTCTCTATTATGGGCGATCGATCGCACTTGTACGGCCATGGGTAGTCGCGCTTTACGTCGTTGGTTACTGCAACCTCTCTTAGATTCTCGCGGTATTCGCGCCCGTCAGGATACTATCCAAGAGTTAAAGGATAATCCCTCCTTACGCCAAGATATTCGGCAAAAATTAAGGGAAATCTACGATATAGAACGTTTAAGCGGTCGTGTTGGCGCAGGAACGGCTAATGCCCGCGATTTACTTTCCCTAGCGGCATCCTTAGTCAAATTGGCCGATTTAGCGGCTTTGGTTGCTTCGGGAAATTCGCCCTATTTGAAAGCTTTACAGCAAATTCCCGCCGATTTGGAAAAATTAGGCCAGCAGGTGATAGCGCATCTGGTGGAATCTCCTCCGCTGCACCTCAAGGAAGGGGGGGTGATTCGCGAGGGAATTGATGCCCAATTGGATGCCCTGCGGCGCGACTATCAGGAAGTAATCGATTGGTTTAAGAATCTGGAGACGACAGAGAAAGAAAGAACGGGTATTAGTAATCTTAAGGTTAATTATAACAAAACTTTCGGTTATTATATCAGTTTACCCCGCAGTAAAGCCGATTTCGCCCCAAAAGAGTATGTGCGTAAGCAAACTTTAGTCAATGAGGAACGTTATATCACCACCGAGTTAAAGGAGAAAGAAAATATAATTCTGACGGCAGTAGATGAATTAAATAAATTAGAATACGAGATTTTTAGCGATTTACGCCGTCAAGTAGCCGAATTTTCCCCAGAAATCCGGGAAGTGGCCACAAAAGTCGCCGCTTTGGATGTGCTGGCCGGATTGGCAGAAATCGCCGTTTATCAGGGATATTGTCGCCCAGAAATCGCCGATGGTCGTCTTATCGATATTAAAGATGGTCGTCATCCCGTGGTGGAACAATCCCTTGGGGCCGGCTTTTTTGTGCCGAATTCGATTAATTTGGGCAATCAGGAGGGTTTAGAATACCCTGACTTGATTATTCTCACCGGTCCCAATGCTAGTGGCAAAAGTTGTTATCTGCGACAGGTGGGATTAATTCAATTGTTGGCCCAAACCGGCAGTTTTGTCCCGGCAAAGTCGGCCAAAATCTCCATCTGCGATCGCATTTTCACTAGGGTGGGGGCTGTGGATGACCTCGCTACTGGCCAATCCACTTTTATGGTGGAAATGAACGAAACCGCCAATATTCTCAATCACGCCACGGAGAGATCATTAGTATTATTAGACGAAATTGGCCGGGGGACAGCCACTTTTGACGGTTTATCCATAGCTTGGTCTGTGGCGGAGTATTTAGCCACGGTACTGCAATCGCGGACGATTTTCGCCACTCACTACCACGAACTGAATGAATTAGCCTCAATCTTAGAGAATGTAGCTAATTATCAGGTAACAGTCAAAGAATTACCCCATGAGATAGTATTTTTGCACCAAGTACGACCGGGAGGTGCGGATAAATCCTATGGTATCGAAGCGGGGAGATTAGCCGGTTTACCAGCTTCTGTGATCGATCGTGCCATGCAGGTGATGGGTCAAATCGAAAAACATAGTAAAATTGCGATCGGTTTGCGTCAAGGAATTAAGAAAATTAAACCAGTTAAGTCGGATAATTCCCCCTCTCTGCAGCAGTTAGATATTTTTGATGACAGTAAGTAGGGTTTGCTGAATAAATGTGAAATGTAGGCAAAGTAAGGGTTTTGGGGCTTTTCTCCCGAAACAGGTGCAAGATTTTGAGAGAATCGTCGTTCAAAACCTTGCGTCTTCATCTCGTGGAAAGCTCAACTTTGTGTCCTTTGTGTCTCTGTGGTTCACAAAAACAAAAAAGGCTTAATTTGGCAACAGTATTAAAACTGTAAAAACTTTTTAATTTGTGTCCAAAGATTGCTAAAAGACTCTTTCATTTCCTCCTTAATTTTCCAGCGTTTAAATGCTTCTTCGTAGGCAATTCCTTGATTTTGAAAAGTTTTCCAAGCCGAGAGAGAAAGAGGTAAACCCATCAGCAAAAAGATATAAACTGCCCAAGAAATTGTTCCCGCACTAATTAAATTAATCGTCAGAAAAAAACTATTAATAATCAGATAGCGAACGGTTTTATGTTTTAGCTCCTCACGACGAAAGCGATCGAATTCTTGCCGCTTATAACTGAGCATTTTTGACTCTTGCCAGTCCTTTTCCGCCGCTTCTAAGTCTTTAACTTCAATAGCTAAATCGTCGGCAATTTCTAACAACTGTTGACGGGTAATTTCTCCCTTATCCCCTTGACGGGAGATAGCCAAATAGAGAATTTCCTGCACATCCTCTTGACTGTAGGATTGGGGAGGGAAAAAATCAGAGTTTGGCATAGCAATAGAGAAAGAAATAGGTTCCTTCTCTATTATGGGCGATCGATTTAGCGATTGACAGTTAGACGAGACAGGGAGTTTTTAGCTGATTCATCCATGCTTCTAAATCCTGCAAAGAGCGCTCGGCATATTGACCGTAACGTTCCCGTTTATTGCGGATTTTTCTGGTAAAATTCGGCAAAATGCCAAAATTTGGCGGCATCGGTTGAAAATGTTTCGGTTCGGCACTGCTGATAAACTCAAATAATGACCCCATCATCGTTGTGGTTGGCAATGTCACCGTTTCTAATCCTAAAGCTAAACGAGCGGCATTAGTTCCCGCTAACCATCCCCCAGCAGCCGCAGCCGTATAGCCTTCCGTCCCGATTAACTGTCCTGCCGCTAATAGCGTCGGTCGCGATTTAAACTGGAGACTGGAGGATAATAACTGGGGAGAATTAATAAAGGTGTTTTTGTGCATCACCCCCATGCGGACAAATTCGGCCTTTTCTAACCCCGGAATCAGACGAAAAACTCGTGTTTGTTCACCCCATTTTAAATTAGTTTGAAATCCCACCATATTCCACAATTGCCCCGCTTTATCTTCCATTCGCAACTGTATAACTGCGTAGGGACGTTGATCCGGATATCTAGGATCCGCTAATCCCACTGGTTTCAGGGGACCAAAACGCATGGTATCCTCTCCCCGACAGGCTAATTCTTCGATTGGCAGACAAGCCTCGAAAAATTTGGCATTTTCTCGCTCAAAATCCTTTAATTCTGCCTGTTCTGCCTGTTTTAACTCTTGCCAGAAGTGCAGGTATTGTTCCCGATCCATGGGACAATTGAGATAGGCGGCCTCACCTTTATCGTAACGAGAGGCCAGAAAAGCGATCGATTGATCAATAGATTCCCCTAGAATAATCGGACTAGCGGCATCAAAAAAACTCAGATAGTCCAGACCGGTGAAATTTTGCAGATCTGCGGCTAAAGCAGCACTGGTTAACGGTCCAGTGGTTAAAACGACGATACCATCCCGGGGAATTTCCGTGATCTCCTGACGTTTTAAGGTGACTAGAGGGTGGTTGGCCAAGATTTCCGTTAAATTTCGACTAAAGACCCCTCGATCGACCGCTAAAGCCCCTCCTGCGGGGACACTATGCTGATCGGCCTGGGCAATAACTAGAGAATTTAAGCGTCGTAATTCTTCATGGAGTAACCCAGTAGCGCGATCCACCGCCATGGCGCCAAAGGAGTTACTACAGACTAATTCGGCTAAAAATTGGCTATGGTGGGCGGGACTAGAGCGAATTGGGCGCATTTCGTGCAGGATGACGGGAATACCTGCTTGGGCTATCTGCCACGCCGCCTCAGTCCCCGCTAATCCTCCACCAATTACATGAATAGGGCGATCGATCATAGTTGGGAGAAAATGGCTAGAGTAGGACTATTTTAGCTGAAACAGTCCAGTAGGATGGGTTAGCGGTAGCGTAACATAATCGGGCGTTGGGTTTCATGCTTCAACCCAACCTACGTTCTTATCAGGGGAGGCAAAAGGCAACCCCCCCTTGCCCCCCCGACGTCGGGGGGGTTGGGGGAGATTCAGCTAATCTAAGGATAAGCGGTTAAGATGCGTCTTAGCTCAGGCTGGGTCTATGGCGATCGCATGAAGATTGGGGCTGATCGCAAACTCAGGTTATAATTAAAGAAGGGATGGGATATTATATTCTATCTCGGCACGGTTTTTGCTTTCGAGAAGGTGGCAACACCGCCCCACTTTCTCACCATCTCCTTCCAGATGGGTTAGTTAGCGGTTTGACTTCTATGAACACCAATTATCTTGAAGAATACCAAAAATACCTAGCCGAATGGCAGAAACTGCTTCTGTCCGCTTGGGGTAATGGTGTTCCCACGACTACACCAGTGTTTGAGTTTCCAGAAACTTTGGTTAAATCCCTCGAATATCAACAAGAATGGGTGAAATCCTACCTAACCGCCCAAGAAACCGCCACCAAAGTTGCCCTCGATAGTCAGAAACAATTCTGGGATGGTTATTTCGGTTTTGCTCGTCAGTCCATGGCTGTAATCAATAAACCAGCCTAATTTAGATATAAATTGGCTAGATGGTTCGGTTAGTGACTTAACTTCCCTTACAAAATGAAAAGCCTCAAATACAATCCCCTCTGGCCCTGTATTTGAGGCTTTTTTTAGTTTTATTCCCTTTAAGCAATCAGGGAATTTTGGGGTTTAGCAAAAATCATCCGTCCGGCAGAGGTTTGCAGTGCAGATGTCACCACTACCCGCAATTCTCCCCCTAGATAATCTTTTCCTTCTTCTACCACTACCATCGTGCCATCTTCTAGATAACCGATGCCTTGGGTGGGTTCTTTTCCTGCTTTGAGAATTTTCAGATCCAACGTATCCCCGGGCAAGTAAATCGGGCGTACTGCTTGGGCGAGATCGTTGACATTCAAGATGGTGACTTTTTGCAGATTGGCCACTTTACTGAGATTATAATCGTTAGTGAGCAAGGTGGCGTTAATTTCTTGGGCAAGATGGACTAATTTAGCATCTACGGTGCTAATATCCTCATAATCGGCGGGATGAATGATAATGCGCTCAGGGAATTCTTGCTGCATCCGGTTTAAGATATCTAATCCTCGTCTTCCTCTAACTCGTTTTTGGTCGTTACTGCCATCCGCTAACTGTTGCAATTCCTGAAGGATAAATTGGGGGATGAGTATCTGTCCCTCGATAAATCCCGTGTCTAACAATTGTTCGATACGACCATCGATAATACAACTGGTGTCAACAACTTTGGTGGCGGCCGCTTGCAGGGTTCCTTCTGCCACTAAAATTGATTCCATACTATTGGGGTTAATCAGACGCAGAAAAGTACGACCGTGGGTATCAGCTAAACTAACCCCCAGATAGGAAAACATAATGCTGCCTAAAATGGCGATTATCGGCTTGATAAACGAGAATTCTCCCGGAATCGGTAGGAAGAAAATCGGAGCTAGGATCAGATTAGCAATCAACAAACCGATAACTAGACCGACCGAACGGGTTAAAATAACTTCGATCGGAGTTTGTCGTACTTGGGTTTCTAGACGACGATAGGTAGTTTGGGCAACTAAACCAATAGCTAAACCAATAATTGAGGCAAAACCCGCCGATAACCAGCGTAACGCTTCAATATTGCTGATTTGCGACTGGACAGTAACCGGCAGCAAGTCAACACCACTATAACCAATACTGGCAACAGCGAAGACGAATAGTAAAATTATGACAGCATCAAGCATGGGGATAATACCAGAGAGGATAGGGGGGAATGATGGTAGAAAAATAATGAGTATGGATGCTTTTATATTATATCTGTGGGTTTCTCCTAATTTGTGTCGGGAAAGTTGCCTCCATTCTAGGAGATGTTCTCCCCAGCCATAATACATCTTAACGAAGATCAACGAAATTACAGATAGGAGACGGGAGACGGGAGTGGTTTGGCAGCAAAAAGCATATATGAGGCTCTTAGCCTGTAAAAGGGCAGAAATCAGCGTAAAATAGCATTAATTTGAGGTTTCAGCCCTGGTTATCTAGTCTAGATAGGCAGAATAGTGATTACAGAGTTTTTCATCTCAACCAAGTTCGATTTGTAGGGCATCCTTCTTGATTTTCCTTATAAGAATTTTTGTAAACAATGCAGTATAACTACTCATTGGCTCCTTACAATGAAATTGTACATAAGTAGGTCGATGCGATCGAGTATCAAACGTGATCGAGTGTGGAATGTCGGACATCTTGAAACCCTTTTGATTCCTGACTTCTAACCCTTTATATCCCGTTGACCTCCCTCAGGTCTGCCTACTTGGGGTGATTCTACGATAAATTCGAGATGGTGGATCGAGTCACGGTTAAGCCATCGGTAGATGAGAGTTTTATGGTGAGAGAATAGATAGGCGAAAGCTCGATGATGCTAGTCACGGGCAAGTGGAGTTTTCTAGAGCCTTTCTTGTTTGGTGGGATTGCGGTTAAAGTGTTTTTGAGCTTCCGCAGTCACTTAGGAATAGTGGTTGCCAATAAGAATGGGGACAACCCGATTCTCGTCGGGGGGATTTTTTAACCTTTTATAGACACCTCGTTCACGGGAAAACCGCTATCGGTATTTTTTTCGAGAAGAAAGACGGGGGAAATTATGAATACTATCTCTTTGTTTCCTGTTTATAGTTTATCGGATGATTTAAGCAATAATTTATCGTTCGATCCGCTCTCAACAGCTTTGCTAAGAGTGCGAGAACAACTGAGTCATTGGGCGATACAGCCTGATTTCATGGCCGATTTACAGTTAGCTTTTGGAGACAATTTTAATCCTGATGTTGCCCGTAGTCTTTCTGATGCGTGGGCAAGGGGCGATTTTGGTAGTTTACCTGAAATTGAAATTCTTTCATCTCAAGAGATTAATGGTGCGCGTGGAGCCTTTTCTAAAGATACCGATCAAATTTATCTTTCCCAAGAATTTATTGCGGAAAATCAATCAAATCCAGAAGCAATTACTCAGGTTTTATTGGAAGAAATCGGTCATTGGGTTGATTCTAGAATCAATTTAACCGATCCACTAGGGGATGAGGGAGCAATTTTTGCCTCATTAGTTTTAGGGGATAGTTTAACCGAGTCAGATATGGCGCGGTTAAGAGCGGAAAATGATCAAGCAGTAGCTAACATAAAAGGGGTATCTTTACCAATTGAGATGTCCTTGGGGCCAACGGGTTTCATTCAGTTTGGTACATCTAGTAATGACTACGCTAATGGAATTAGTGCTGATAGTAGTGGGAATGTTTATGTCATTGGTCATACCAGTGGTAGTTTATCCAGTAATAGTAATTTGGGGTTAGATGATGTTTTTGTAGCAAAATATAGTACCAGTGGCACTCAACTCTGGATTAAGCAGTTTGGTACATCTAGTAATGACAATGCTCAGGCAATCACCACTGATAGTAGTGGGAATGCCTATGTTACAGGTTATACCAGTGGCAGTTTACCCGATAATAGTAATTTCGGGTTAGATGATTTTTTTGTCGCTAAGTATAGTCCCTTTGGTTTTCAATTGTGGGTGAACCAGTTTGGTTCATCGAATTATGATCGGGTAACTAGCATTAGCACCGACAATAATGGCAAGATTTTTATCACAGGTTATACAGGGGGAAGTTTACCTGCAACTACCGATAATAGTTTACCTGTTAACAGTAATTTGGGAGGAAATGATGCTTTTATTGCAGAATATAACACCAATGGTTTTCTATTTCGGGTGAAGCAATTTGGCTCATCGGGTAGTGACATTCCCACGGGAATTAGTACCTATACTAATGATTTTGGCAATACCAGTATATATGTCACAGGTTATACAGATGGCAGTTTACCAGGGAATAATAATTTAGGAGGAAATGATGCTTTTATCGCCAAGTATAGTACCGCTTATGAACAAATCTGGCTGAAGCAGTTTGGTACATCTAGTAGTGATTTTGTCCAAGCCATCTCTACTGATAGTCATGGAAATATCTACGTCACAGGTTGGACTAAAGGCAGCTTACCGAATTATAACAACTTAGGTGGTGAAGACGCTTTTGTAGCAAAATATGATGCCTATGGTAATCAACTTTGGGTCAAGCAGTTGGGTACATCTAGCGATGATAGAGCTAGTGCAATCAGTGTCGATAGTTTAGATAATATCTATGTTACGGGTTGGACTTTAGGGAGTTTGACCCCATCTGGCAATTCCGGGTATCACGATATTTTTGTCATTAAGTATGATACCAATGGTAATCAACTGTGGGTGAAGCAGTTTGGTTCGCCGGGTTATGATATTACCCAAGGAATAAGTATAAACAGTAGTGACAATGTTTATGTCACAGGTTATACAGGGAGCAGTTTACCAGGTAATAGCAATTTAGGAAATAGTGATGCTTTTATCGTTGGCTTAGATAAAGATGGTAATTTGTTACCCACTCTTTCCATTAATGATGTCACCATCGTTGAAGGCAATGGAGAAACAACTAATGCCATCTTTACTGTAACTCGTAGTGGCGTAGCTACCCATTCCATTACGGTTGACTATGCTACTGCTAATGGGACTGCTACAGCAGATGTTGATTATACTGCCACCAGTGGAACTTTAACTTTTGCCACTAATGAGGTAACTAAAACCATCACTGTCCCGATTCTTGGAAATACAGTCATTGAACCTAATCGGGATTTCTTTGTTAACCTGACTAATCCTATCAGTGCAACTCTTACCGATACTCAGGGAGTAAGTACGATTTTAGATGATGATACAGTACCCCTTATTACTCTTGCTGTATCTCCTAGTAGTGTACTTGAAGACGGAGCGACAAACCTAGTTTACACCTTTACTCGTACAGGTTTGATAGTTAATAGTCTCACCGTTCATTATGATGTTAGTGGAACAGCCACTTTTAACACGGATTACACTCAAACAGGTGCAGCTAGTTTTACAGATACATCTGGAACGGTCACTTTTGCTCCCAATTCTGATACTGCCACAGTAACGATCAAACCCAAGGCTGATAATGCAGTTGAATTAGATGAAACAGTGGCCTTAACCTTAGCAGTAGGTGGGAATTACGACATCAATTCACCTACAGCCGTTACAGGAACAATTCTCAATGATGATATTGTTAGCAATCAACCTTGGATTAAACAATTTGGTTCATCTGAGCTTGATTGGGGTGAGGGCATTAGTACCGATAATAATGGGAATATCTATGTCACGGGTTTAACTCAGGGTATCTTACCGAACAATAGCACCCTGGGAACGACTGATGCTTTTATTGCCAAATATAATGCCAGTGGCACTCAACTCTGGATTAAGCAATTTGGTACATCTGATGTTGATGAGGCTTATGGAATCAGTGTCACCAGTGGGGGAAATTTATATGTCACAGGTGATACCTATGGTCGTTTCTCTGGTAATAGTCAGCTAGGATTCAGTGATGTTTTTGTCACTAAGTATGACGACAGTGGGACTCGAATCTGGGTTCGGCAGTTTGGCACATCTAGTCGTGACCATGGTACCGGGATCAGCGTGGATAGTCTTGGTAGTGTCTATGTCACAGGTTATACTGAAGGCAGTTTACCCGGTAATAGCAATTTGGGTCTAGCTGATGCTTTTGTAGCCAAATATTCTGCCAATAATACTCTATTGTGGATGAAGCAGTTTGGTACATCTAATCTTGACTCTGCTAGTGCAATCGTTAATGACAATAGTGGAAATGTCTATGTTACAGGTTCTACTTATGGGAGTTTACCCGGTAATAGCAATTTGGGGTTAGAAGATGTTTTGGTGGCCAAGTATGATGGCAGTGGCAATCAACTTTGGCTGAAACAGTTTGGTACACCGAATCATGATGTTGCTTATGGGATCAGTGCTGACAGTAGTGGGGATGTTTATATTACCGGTTTTACGATGGGGAGTTTACTTGGTTATAGTAATTTAGGGGGTCAGGATTCTTATATTGCCAAATATTCTGCTAGTGGCAGTCAAGTCTGGCTCCGGCAGTTTGGTTCTTCTAATGATGATGTTGCTCAGGCAATCACCATTGACTATCTAGGTAATGTCTATGTCACAGGCTGGACTTCTGGCAGTTTACCTGGCAATACCAATTTGGGTGGATATCGGGATGCTTTTGTAGCCAAATATTCTGCGAGTGGTACTCAACTCTGGATTAAGCAATTTGGTACATCTAGTAATGACGATGCTTTGGGAATCAGCACCGATAGTGGTGGTAATGTCTATGTTACTGGTAATACCGATGGCAGTTTAGAAAACAATAGTAATGCGGGGAGTGATGATGCTTTTATCGTTAGTTTTGACCAAAACGGGAATATACGGAACAATTTACCTGGCCTCTCAATTAATAATGTCACCCTGACTGAAGGAAATAACGGCATCACCAATGGGATTTTTACTGTCACTCTATCCCATCCCATTAACGACATTGTTACTGTCGATTATACAACGGCAAATGGTACGGCTATAGCAGGTGATGATTATACAACAACTAGTGGAACGTTGACTTTTGCGGCCAATGAGACAACGAAAACAATCACTGTACCCATTATTGGGGATACAGATGTGGAATCTGATGAAACTTTCTTGGTTAACCTCACCAATCCTACCAATGCTAACCTTGATGATGCTCAAGGATTGGGTACAATTACGAATGATGATGTATCGTCTCTTGTTACCTTGTATGCTTCTACAAGCACTGTCACAGAAGATGGGACAACTAACCTAGTTTACACCTTTACTCGTACAGGTACAAAAACGAATCCTCTTACGGTTAATTATCTTGTTGGTGGAACAGCAACCTTTAACACTGATTATACTCAAGTGGGTGCTACCAGTTTTACGGGGACATCTGGAACGGTCACTTTTGCCGCTAATTCTGCTACTGCGACAGTAACGATAGACCCCATTGCGGATACTACCTTTGAATCCCATGAAACTGTAGTCTTAACTTTAGCAAGTGGTGCAAACTATACCATTGCTACAACTAATAGTGTCACGGGAACAATTCTCAATGATGACACGGGAAGCAACCTTTGGATTAAGCAGTTTGGTTCATCCGAGTTTGATTGGGGTGAAGGCATTAGTATTGACGGTAATGGCAATGTCTATGTCACGGGTTTAACTCAGGGTATCTTACCGAACAATAGCACCCTGGGAACGAGTGATGCTTTTATTGCCAAATATAATGCCAGTGGTACTCAACTTTGGATTAAACAATTTGGTACATCTAGTGTTGATGAGGCTTATGGAATCAGTGTCACCAGTGGGGGAAATTTATATGTCACAGGTAATACCAGCGGTCTTTTCTCTGGTAATAGCGTATTGAGTGTGGTACCAGATATTTTTGTCGCCAAGTATAACGACAGTGGCACTCAAATCTGGGTTCGGCAGTTTGGCTCATCTGGCACATCTAGTCGTGACCATGGTACTGGGATCAGCGTGGATAGTCTTGGTAGTGTCTACGTCACAGGTTATACCGAAGGCAGTTTACCCGGTAATAGCAATTTGGGTCTAGCTGATGCTTTTGTAGCCAAATATTCTGCCAATAATACTCTATTGTGGATGAAGCAGTTTGGTACATCGAATTATGATGTTGCTAATGGAATTAGCACTGATAATAGTGGGAATGTCTATATTACTGGTTCGACTCGTGGCGCTTTACCTGGCAATACCAATTTGGGTGGATCTTTATCAGAGGATGCTTTTATAGCTAAGTATAATCCCAATGGAACTCCACTCTGGATTAAACAGTTTGGGACAAACGGTGATGACTCTGCTAATGGAATTAGTGCTGATAGTAGTGGTAATGTCTATGTTACCGGTTTTACGAGGGGGAGTTTACCTGGTTATAGTAATTTAGGGGATCAGGATTCTTATATTGCCAAATATTCTGCTAGTGGGGATCAACTCTGGCTCCGGCAGTTTGGTACATCGAATAATGATGTTGCTCAGGCAATCACCATTGACTATCTAGGTAATGTCTATGTCACAGGCTGGACTGATGGCCGCTTACCCAATAATACTAATTTGGGTGGATTTCGGGATGCTTTTGTCGCAAAATATGATGCCAATGGTAATCAACTCTGGATTAAGCAGTTTGGTACATATAGTAGTGACTGGGCTAGTGGAATCAGCACCGATAGTGGTGGTAATGTCTATGTCACCGGTGAGACACATGGTAGTTTATCCGGTAATAACAGTTCAGGTGGTTCTGATGCTTTTATCGTTGGTTTTGACCATAATGGCAATATCCTCAATACCTTACCCACTCTCTCCATTAACAACATCACCCTGACTGAAGGAAATAACGGCATCACCAATGCCACCTTGACTGTAACTTGTGCTGGCATCGCAACCAGTGCGATCACCGTTAACTATGCCACTGCTAATAGTACAGCGACGGCCGGTAGTGATTATACCGCTACCAATGGGATATTAACTTTCTATCCCGGTACCACCAGTCAAACCCTAACTATTCCCATTGTGGGAGATCAAAACGTCGAGCTTGATGAAAGTTTCTTCGTTAATCTGAGCAATCCCAATGGCGCAATTTTGGGCATCGGTCAAGGTACGATCAACATCTTGAACGATGATTCACTTTTACCCCCTATCTTTGCTGGTACTAGCGGTAATGACGTTTTCACAGGAGGCGATGGCAGTGACAACATCGATGGTGGTGCTGGCGATGACAACCTAAATGGCGGTGCCGGCGATGACATCCTCAACGGTGGCCCTGGCAAAGATGTCCTTACTGGTGGCACGGGGGCCGATACCTTTGTTTACCAGAACTTTACCGACTCCCTGTTTGCCAATCCCGATCGCCTGCGGAGTTTTAACCCCAGTGAGGGCGATCGCATCTACCTAGTCACGACGCCAGACGCTACCTTCAACGCGGGGATTATCAGCGCCGCCAATCTAACCGAAGCGGTAAACCTCGCCTACGCCGATGCCGATCCCAACACCCCCGAAATGCAAACGTTAGGGATAAATCAGGCGGTCTTCTTTAGCTTTGGTGCGACTACTACAACCCGTCGCAGTTATCTCGCTGTCAATGACAATATTTCCGGCTATAATGCGGCAAGCGATCTTTTCATTGAAGTGACGGGAATGGTCGGAACCTTATCCACAGGATTATTGGTCTCCAATAACTATTTCCTCTAAGCTTCTGGTTAAGAAGAGATCGCATTCCCAATAAATAACCTCTTTGGAATATGCGAGATAAAAGTCAACCTGCGAACTATCATCCCGTTCTGAGCCTCGGCCTAGCCACGTCCATTACTCTGGGGATATTGTCCACACTCCCGAACAAAGCCATCGCCTTTAGCTTTACCGGTCCTTTCGCCCCGAGTAATTGGACATTAACCAATACCAATGCCGATGGGTCAGTGGACACCACCAATGCCGCTACTGGTACGATTGTCCTAACTGGTGGCAATAACGGGAGCAATTCAGCCGGTACAACCGATTGGACTATCCCCATCAACGCTTCTAGGGCTGGTAATATTCTCTTTAACTGGAGCTACTTTACCCTAGATACTCCTGGATTTGACTCCGCAGGTTATCTTCTCAACGGGATCTATACTCCCCTAGCGACTCAAGACGGGGACTTCAGTGCCGCACCCGTATCCCTTAATGTCAATATCGGGGATGTCTTCGGTTTTCGCGCGGCTACTGACACGAACAGTGACGGGCCACCCGTGTTTACTGTGTTCGCTGTCCCCACGGTTCCCGTCCCCGAACCCTCATCAATTGTGGGTTTGTTAGCGGTTGTCGGCTTAGGGGCTATATCCTTGAGAAAACAGTAGAACCGAAAACCGTATTTAGATCGTCCTCACTGCGAACTCTGGTAATAATTACACCGCTTTCGCAGGGGACGCGGTTGACAATGGAGATTAGTCGTGCAGACCATCTCCCTGAAGTAGGTCAACGTCCAGTTCTATTCCCTGCGCTTTAATGCCCTATTTTCACCCCGTAACCTCGGTTTATATTCATATTCCCTTTTGTCGTCGGCGCTGTTTTTACTGTGATTTCCCGATTTTTGTCGTTGGTAATCACACCAATCCAGCGACTTTTCCCCCTGTGGTGGAGTATGTGGAAATATTACAAGAAGAAATTAGCCTTAGTCAGGGGACGGGAAAACCCCTAGAAACAATTTTTTTTGGGGGGGGGACTCCTTCCCTGTTACCGGTGGAATTATTAGGGGCAATTCTGGATACTTTAGCCAAAAAGTTTGATTTTGCGGCCGATATAGAGATTTCTATGGAGATTGATCCAGCTACCTTTAGTTTAGAACAATTACAGGGTTATCTTAGCGCGGGAGTCAATCGGGTTAGTTTAGGAGTACAGGCTTTTCAAGAACCATTATTACAGGTTTCCGGTCGATCGCATACCGTTAAGGATATCTATCAGGCAGTGGAATTAATTCAGGGATTGGGAATAGTTAACTATAGTTTGGATTTGATTTCGGGATTGCCACAACAAACCCTGACAGATTGGGAAAATTCCCTAGAAAAAGCGATCGAACTGCAACCGGCCCATCTTTCCTGTTACGATTTGGTCTTAGAAGCGGTTACTCCTTTCGGTAAACAGTATCAACCGGGGAAAAAACCCTTACCCGATGATGAAACCACGGCAAAAATGTATGTTTTAGCCGGTGAAAAACTAGCTTTAGCCGGTTATCAACATTACGAGATTTCTAACTATGCCAAACCGGGTTATCAATGCCGACATAATCGAGTTTACTGGGAAAATCGTCCCTATTACGGTTTTGGTATGGGGGCTGCTAGTTATCTCCATCAACAACGTTTTACCCGTCCGCGCAAAAGTCGTGACTATTTCGCTTGGGTAAAAGAAGGCTGTCAGATTGACGTGGAGAAAAATAGTTTGATTGATGATCTTCTCGAAACCTTGATGCTAGGGTTAAGATTAGGGTCAGGTGTGAGTTTACCCGCCATTGAAGCTAATTTTGGTTCCGAAATCAAAAAAGCAATTTTAGAAGTCTTAGAGCCGCATAAACAGCGCAATCTAGTAATAATTGAGGGGGATAGCAGGGTAAGATTAAGCGACCCCGAAGGTTTTTTGTTTTCTAATATCGTTTTAACCGATTTATTCGATCGCTGGCAATAGTTAAGTAGGGTCTGCTGAAAAAGTTTTTCGTGGGGACAGGGTGTGACCCCCCCAACCCCCCCCGACATCGGGGGGGCAGGGGGGTGTAGGGTGTAGGGTTTTACCCATTTTCAGGGGTTCAATTACCTAGTTTTCAGGGAAAAAGTCCCAGAATTTTCCCCCCAATCACTCCAATCGCTGGCACTTTTTGATTTCAAAAAAGTCTAAAAGTGTCACCCAACAAGGTTTTCAGATTTATTCAGCAAACCCTAAGTAGAGAGGCACAATTATTTGTAGCGTTGGGTTGGGTTTCATGCTTCAACCCAACCTACGTTCATCTCAACGGATTTAGTATTACTAGCGATAATGGATAGCTAACCAAATACAAGGGGGATTATTGCTAGTAAATTCGACGCGATGTTTTTGGTGAGGAGGAATCAGGAGATAATCCCCTGCTTGCAGATTAACTTGGCTGCCATCCTCATAACTAATCTCAGCGAATCCCTGTAATAAAATCACCCATTCAAAGTCAGATTGATCGTACCATTGACCGATGGGAGTGGTTTGACCGGTGGAAATAATTCTTTCCAGACGAATAGCTTGACTTTGGGCCAAAATTTCCAGAATTTCTCGGTCGGGAATTAGTTCGGGTAAATCAAAAATTGAAGCTGCTATCATTAGTTATTGTCTCTTTCTGGATGAAAATCTTTAATCACCGTCGGTATTGCTGTTAAAATTTTCTCAACGATATCAGCAGGTGTATCTAGGTCCGAAACAACAATCCGAAGATCTGCTTCTGCATAAAGTCCTCGTCTTTGTTCTAATAATAATTCCAGTTTACTTTCTAAATCAGTGGACTCAAGCAGGGGACGAGAGGTATCTTGTTTTAAACGTTTAACCAAAACTTCGAGAGGAACATCTAACCAAATCATTAAACCGTGACGAAGATAACTCCAATTTATCGGTTTTAAAACCATCCCTCCCCCGGTGGCAATCACAGTTTTAGTCAGAGAGGATAATTCGGCTAAAACTTGGGTTTCTAACTCCCGAAAAGTCGCTTCTCCCTCGTCGGCAAAAATTTCCCTGATTTTCTTTCCTGCGACCCTTTCTATTAATATATCTGTATCAAAAAAACGATATTGTAACCGTCGGGAAAGCAACTCTCCCAGGGTGGATTTGCCAGATCCCATCATTCCTAGCAAAAAAACACTTAATCCCCGTAAGGAGTTAAAATCCGTTGAATTGTCCATAGTTAAAATTTAGCCGAATGTAGTCCTCGCTACTCAGGGACGATTTTTTGATAAGCATTTAGGAGTGAAAACCCGCAGGTGGAATCAGAAAATCTTCTCAGAACTCCCATTGACACCGACATCGTGTCAGAATCTGGATAACCATGATACCATCTTGGTAATTCATCGACAAAATCAGCTTGATTAATTTAATCAAGTGGTGTGGGGAGTGTGAACACAGGAGTCTAAAATTCATGTCCAATCAACCAGCAAACTTTCCGGGTAACAGAAATCAACTCAAACCGATTAAAGTCGGGGTTATCGGGGTCGGTAACATGGGACAACACCATAGTCGCATCCTGAGTTTGTTAAAAGACGTGGAATTCGTCGGGGTGGCCGATGTCAACGTCGAAAAGGGACTGGAAACTGCCAGTAAATACCGAGTCCGTTTTTTTGAAAATTATTTAGACCTCTTACCCAGGGTAGATGCGGTTTGTCTCGCTGTCCCCACACGGTTACACCATCGAGTCGGGATGGACTGTCTGCAAGCGGGAGTACATACCTTGATCGAGAAACCGATCGCCGCTAGTATTAGTGAAGCGGAATCTTTAGTCAATGCGGCAGCCGATCACGATTGTATTCTGCAAGTGGGTCATATCGAGCGTTTTAATCCCGCTTTCCAGGAGTTATCGAAGGTCTTGAAAACCGAAGAGATTCTAGCGATTGAATCCCATCGCATGAGTCCCTATTCCCAGCGCGCTAATGATGTGTCGGTGGTGTTAGATTTAATGATCCACGATATAGATTTAATTTTAGAATTAGTCGCCGCTCCCGTGGTGAAATTAACCGCTAGTGGTAGTCGCGCTGCCACTGATTCCGGTTATCTCGATTATGTCACTGCAACCCTTGGTTTTAGTAATGGAGTAGTGGCTAATTTAACCGCTAGTAAGGTGACTCATCGCAAGATTCGCCGTTTAGCAGCCCACTGTAAAAATTCTCTCACGGAAGCGGATTTTCTCAATAATGAAATCCTCATTCACCGGCAAACCACCGCTAACTATAGCACCGATTACGGTCAAGTTCTCTACCGTCAAGATGGTTTAATTGAAAAGGTTTATACTAGCAATATTGAACCTCTACACGCGGAATTAGAACATTTTGTTCATTGTGTGCGCGGTGGGGACCAACCTTCTGTCGGTGGGGAACAAGCTTTAAAAGCTTTACGATTAGCTAGTTTAATCGAACAAATTGCCCTTGATGGTCGCGTTTGGCAACAATCGGACTGGAATTATCAATATCTTAATTCTCCTGTGATTACCGCTTCTTAATTGTTTCTACCCCGATTCTTTAAGTGAGAGAATTGGGGTGAGGAAACAAAATTAGTTATTTTGAGAACTTTACCACATTTTTCTGAGGATTTTTCCCCACACCATTGACTTTCACAGGGAACTCCATCACCGTCTCCATCCATTTTGACATTAGGGCAATTTCTCAAGAAAAAAGTCGCTTCTTCACAGGATCTCATCTGCGAACAGTGAGTTCTACCATCGCACCGAAATTGTGGAGAAGGACTAGGTTTTTTCTGGGGATTGGGACGATTATTGTTGTTAGCTACGGCTAAATTATTGAGGGTTTTATGGACAGAAATTGGTGATTTTATTGATATTTGTTCGCTCAGAAAACCCAGAATTAAAATAACAATTACTTTTTTCATAAAATGCTTGCCTGATTCTCTGCTCTTATCATAGTACTAGATAGGAGACAGGATAATAAATCAGAGTTATTCCCCGGTAAACGTTTGGGGGGGGGTCAAGCAGCCAGTGGCACTGACTCTTCCGATTATTTGTTAGTATATGGAGAAAAACACCATGAAAATTAGCCCTAACGGACAAATCACTATTCCTCCTGATATTCAAGAAAAGCTTGGGTTGTTACCCGGTACAGAAATCCAGCTTGAAGTGATTGGGGATATCTTGCAAATTCGCAAGTCTAGAACCCTAAGCCGGGGAAAGCAACTGATTGCCGCTATCCGTGGCAAAGCAACTAGCCGTCTAACAACCAACGACATCATGCAAGTGACCCGTGATACTAAATCTGGTTATTAAAGACTGATTATTTATTACCCCTTTTGCCTCTTGCCTCTTGCATGAGTAGAAAACGGGTTTCTCCGAGAAACCCGTTTTCTGTGCGTTACTCAACAGATTTAATGACTCTAATAACTAAATCAGGCTTGAGTCTTCTTAGTTGAGTCCCATAGAGAGGATCAACATTTTCATCTAAGAGATATTTCAGACTCATTTACTTGTTTGACTGCTTTTCTTTGTTGCCTTAACTTTCTCAATTTTTCCGCCACAGGAGGAGGATTTTGTTTTTGTATTTCCCTCATTCTTTCTCCATGTTCAATCCATTCGGTTAAATAATTGGTTATTTTTTCTTGCTCATGCAAATAGTACAGAATTGTTGCATAAACTTGTTCTAAGCTCAAAGATGAGTAAGTTTTAGCAATTTCTTCAGGTGTTTTAAGTAGGGAGGCACAATTATTTGTAGGATGGGTTAGCGGTAGCGTAACCCATGCG
>VYKR01000013.1_pt1 | contig 59488 bp, 52 predicted proteins | sample 5109561 | NCBI WGS metagenome assembly VYKR01 (sample SAMN12291799, study PRJNA351875) | freshwater metagenome | isolation source: freshwater lake | place: USA: Michigan, Ford Lake | collected 2015-08-15
TCTCTAAAAAAATGGAGAATCACGTTGGGGAACCCTTTGGTATTTTATCCATGACTACAATGCACAGCAAAGCAAAGGATTAAGCCGCCATCACTACTACCGAATCACCACCAGAATCTGTTGATGACATGGTGGTTTAGGGGCGATTCGTTCCCGTCCAATTTTAAACCCACTTTCCGCACTTCTTAACATTCAATTGATAATTTTTACTAATATATTGCTGACCACCCCTTGCCAGTAAGGACTATAGCTACAATCATGGATTTTTATCAAGGTGAAGAATTGTAAATTTTTTCTGAGAAAAAATTTACTCTTGAAAATATTCTCAATAGTAGTTTCTACAATGAAGGTTTTTCGTCAAAACATCTTGGGGAATGTAAAAATATATAAAAGTATATGAAGGTCTGCGGAATGTCGGCTACAATTAAATCGGCTCGCTTGTGAGTTTATTCTCTGCTTGGCACGACTCCTACTCGGAACGACGAGAGTAAACCAGGTGGCTACGATAAACCTAAAATTTTCCCAAAAGAGGAGGAACCTCTCATGGTTGAGGCCATCTTACCGGGTACTTATATAACAGTACGAGATGAAGGACTGATTAGCGCTGGTCAGGTTGTTTCAGGAAATATCGGAATTGTTGGAACCGCAGCCCAAGGACCAGTGGATGAAGTACAAATTCTTGGCAGTTTTTCGGAAGCCAAGGAAATTTTCGGGGACATTGATCCCGCTCGCCAACTAACCTTAATTCAAGCACTGGAGCAGATTTATAACAATGGCGGTAAGACTGTCTATGCAGTTCGTACAGCCGCCACCAAAGCTGCCTACCAAATCAAAGATAGCTCCGATAAAAATCTGGTGAAACTGGAGGCAAAAACTCCAGGAACCCGGGGCAATAATATCAAGATTAAAATCACTGATGCTGACTCGCCTGCTAACAGCAAGAAAGTCGAGCTAACCTATCAAAATACTAAAGAAACCTATACCATTTCTAAGTCCGGCGACCTGGAACAACAAGTCAATAACCAGACTAAAGGTTCTACTTTAGTAACTGCCACTCTAGCTGAAGGCTCTTCCTCCGATACTTTGCCAAAAAACACCAGCGAAAGTGGTGAGGAATTTACCCCAGGCTCCGATGGACAACCTAACTATAAAAATAGTCTGGCACAACTGGAGAATGAACTAATAAACTTGGTTTTGCTGGCCGGACAGGATGTCACCAACTCCGAAATGGTGACAGCACTGCTGGGTCATTTGAACACAACTGCGACAATCAAGCGAGAACGGATCGGCCTTATTGGTAGCGGAACCTCTGATGATGTTAACACGATCGCCGGACACACCCTGGATAGCGATCGCCTGATTTTGGTCGCACCAGGACTACAAATCTCCCCCCAGGTTAAACTCTCAGGCGCTTACACAGCAGCAGCAGTCGCCGGCCTATTGGCATCTCTGCCAGTCCAGGCTAGTCCGACTAACAAACCTTTGACAATTCCGGGCCTCGCCAAAGAGTTTTCCACCTCCCAGTTGGAAAAGCTCGTCGGCAACCGCGTGCTGGCGATCGAGAAACGGGAGGGTTTTCGGGTGGTCAAAGGCATTACCACCGCCACCAATTCTGCTTGGCATCAGATTACTACTCGGCGGATTGTTGACTTTGCCATTTACGGGGTGCGCTCCGCCTGCAATCCCTACATTGGCAAGTTGAATAACGAAAGGGTGCGGGGAGCGATGAAAGCTACTCTTGATGCCTTCTTGACGCGCATGGTCCAGGATGAAGCTCTGATTAGCTATGAGTTAGCCGTCACCGCTAACCGAGTTCAGGAAATTGCCGGAGAAGCGATCGTGACCATGACTCTGCGACCGACCTTTAGTATTGACTTCATCAAAGTAACCATGTATCTCGGTTAACCCACCGATCAATTACTTCCCAAAGGAGGAAAACTATGCCTAATAACAACGTTTTTCGAGGGTCTGATGCTACCCTAGTCTTAGCTGTGGATGACAAAGCCACCGAAGAAGGCAAACTGGCGGATGGACTGATTAGTGAGTATGAGTTTTCTAATGTTGTGGGACGACTGCGAAATGTACAGGTGAACGTCCAGAATGAGATCAGACCCTATCACGAAATTGGTAAGCGCTTTCCTACTGAACTTCGTCCCGGTAATGTTGATGTTTCAGGCTTTGCTGAACGCGCTCACATTAACGGCGCACTCTTGCGGTTATTGTTAGGTGATGCGGCAACAAGTCCACCGCCAGCAGACCCAATTCCGCAACCAACTTTCAACATCGTCATCAACTTGAAAAATCCCGCACTCCCCAGTAATAGCAGCAAACTCGTACTATTTGGGGTCAAGTTTGAAAAGTGGAGTTTCAGTTTGCCAGAAGATGATTTTATCATGGAAGGGGTTACTTTCCGCGCTTTACGGATCAGCAGCGAAGAAACCGCAGGCTAACAATTATGGCTGAAATTTCTCTGACTCCAGAAGACCTGTTAGCGGGTGCTTCTGTCACTTTTGACATTACGATCCCAGTCAGTATTTTGCATCCTGGCGAACTGGATACTTCAGCCGATAAATTCCCAGAGTCGAGGCGAATTGTCCAGATTCGTCCTCTGACTATTGGGAGATTTCAATTAATCATGAAAGCTTCCCGACAGGATGCAGGATTAATCCCCCTTTTAATGATTAAAGAATCCTTAGTTGAGCCAACTTTATCCTTGGAACAAGTTAAACAACTCCCCTTAGGATTGGTCAATTTTTTAATTGACAATATCCGCGAAATTAGTGGTTTAACGGGAAAAAAAAATCTTTCCTAGATGTTAGTCAGTCCCCTTGGGTACAAGCAGCTTATATCCTCGCTAGGGAATTTGGCTGGACTCCCCAACAAGTAGAAACAATGACAATGGCACAAGTTTCTCTATATTTACAAATGATCGCTGAGGATTCAACCAAAAACCATGAATGATGATTTCCTAGTCAGCCTCGGTTTAGAATTATATCAGGAGTTTCAACAATGGAATTACTCTTTAATTGACGATTGGCTTAATAGTATAGAGCTTTTAGAAAAAGACCTGCAACCTATAGCAAGATTGCACCTTGCTATAGAAGATTTATCGGAAATAACCGATTTATTTAGAGATTGGGAGGCTTGGCTAACTGCTGATTTTGTTCCATCTTTAAGGTCTAAAAATGGGAAAATGTCTTCTCTTGAAAGGGATAGTTCCCCATTTAATTTAGGAGTAAATACTTCTTCTTTTATGTCATTTTCTCGTCAATCTTTGGCTTCAGCTTCTGATTATAATCAACCCAATCCAAGAGTAAGAACAAGCAATTATAAGCCTTTACAAAAGGAGCAAGAAAATTTATATAACATTCCTCAAAAGAAACATATAAGTTTTGATGATAATCATCAAGCTAATAATATTTATCCGCAAAATAACGCAACGAAAAGCCAGCGAGAATTAAACTATTTAGTTAGGGATATATCATCAGAAAATTTACCCTTAGATTCAGATAATCTCAATTCAGAAACAACCCCTTGGCAAAATCCTCAACAAAAGACTGAAATTGAGTCAAATAATCCTTCACCGAAAAACTGGCAAGAATTAACTGATTTAGTTAGGGATATATCAGGAGAAAATTTACCCTTAGATTCAGATAATCTCAATTTGGAAACAACCCCTTGGCAAAATCCTCAACAAAAGACTGAAATTGAGTTAAATAATCCCTCAGGGAAAAACTGGCAAGAATTAACTGATTTAGTTAGGGATATATCAGGAGAAAATTTACCCTTAGATTCAGATAATCTCAATTCAGGAACCACCCCTTGGGAAAATTCTAGACAAAAGACTGAACCGAAAAACTGGCAAGAATTAACCGATATTCTAGACAAAAGACTGAACCGAAAAACTGGCAAGAATTAACCGATTTAGTTAGGGATATATCAGCAGAAAATTTACCCTTAGATTCAGCAATAGCGGCTGATATTATCTCTCAGCCTGCTGAGATGTTACCAATTCCACCCCAACTTTTACAGCAATCCAGAGAAAAGTTATATTATCAAATTAATAATATTAACAGCAACTTTTCTAATATTCAAAAAACAGAATTAGAAATAAATGAACAGCAATCTGAGAATCAATCTTTCAATCAACACCCTAGCCTGCAAGATACTGAACAACAAGCAATCGATCTAGATTATATTCTAGAAACTCTACAAACAAAAATTAATCAAGAATACCGACGATTTTATGGAGGTTAAATATGGCAATTGAAATTGCAGGAATTCAACTGAATCGAGTACATCAAATCGAGACAATCGAGCAAAATAACTTTGTCTATCACCAAATTCCGGGAAAACAGGGAAACCTAGTCCAGAATTTTGGTAGAGATTCGGTAAGATTACAAATCAAAGGCATTTTTTATGGCAATAAATACTTGGCTGATTTAGAGAAATTAAGAAAAATTTACAAAGAGCAAAAACCCGTTGAATTTATTGCTGAAATTATCGGACAAGCCTATTTTAGTCAAGTAATTTTAGAAAGGTTTGCCGTTGTTCAATCTGCCACAGATCCCGAGCAATTTAGCTATACTTTAACCTTAGCTGAATATGTCCCTCCAACTCCCAGTCAAGCATTTGCACAAGTGGCTGGTGTTGATGCTAATATTAAAGCAGATGCTGCTAGTTTTATGACCGTTGCTATGCTACCAGATGCTTTACAATTTGGTTCAATTCCAGCAATTACTAATCCGATAGAACCCTTGAAAGCTTCTCTCGATCCTATCAAAGAAGCAACTAGCACTCTTGATGGTAATCTTAGTGATTTAAAATCACTCTTTAACCTTTTATAAATGATGAATTATGAATGATGAATTATGAAAGGGGAGCGGGGAACTGGGAAGAAGTAAGAAAATGAGTGTACCTGATTACTCTGAATAATTCTATAGCGTTTTTTAGGATTTTTGAGATTTTCCTCCCACAGTCTCCACACTCCCCTCCCCATTATAACTTTATTGACAGTCCCCCGACACCTGCTATAATGATTACCATAGGTTTTGATAACAGTTCCATTTTCTCTGAAATCCTTGCTTGATGTCCTAAGACTTTTCAAAGAATCGGGGATTAGCTCTAAGTCTCGCATTGTATCACCTAACTGTCAGCGCAGAAAAAAATGTGACGATTTGTGTCAGACGCTCGGATTATTAACCATTACTTTAAATAAAAATTATGAGTTTAGCAATTCTCGATCAAATCCAAACCCTTGATGTAGATTCACAAGCAACTTTTGCGGAAGCGGGAAAACCTTTTACCGATTCTCAGAAATTAGTTAAGGATAATTTAGGGGGAAAAGTTACCCCTCTTCCTTCCTCAGATTTAACCAATAGCTTCGATCAAGTAACTCAAGAAATTACTAGGAATCCGATAGAGATTCCTACAGCACCTTTTTCTGTAGGTGAAATTCAAACACAGGTTACGGGAAAATTAGGCGATATTTCTAGCATTAGTATAGACACTTTAACCCAGTCAATCCCGACTAATCCAGGTGCAGATACTTTTAAAGGATTAGCTGTCACAGATCAAGTTAATAGTTCTCTTAGTAATTTAACTTCATCTATTACTGGTAATGCTAATTTTGGTCAACTTGGTATTACCAAAAATCAATCAACTCCCTTTGACGAGTTTCAAGAGTTTCTCAATAATGCTCAAGCTTTTCCGGGTAAAGTTTTAGATGCTATTATTAAAGCCTTTAAAAATTTTATTGATAAATTATCTAATCCAGACGAATGGTTAGATAGGCTTAGTTCTGACGCTTTAACTGAAATTTTTGTTGAGCAAATTCAAGAACTTAATTATATCTTACCCAATGGAGCGATTCAACTCTATACCTTACAACTTAATCAACAGACCCAACTTTATAAAGATTATCAAAATTTTCTAAAATCTCTCAATCCTAAAAATTTAAGCCGTCCCAAAATTATCCCCTTAAGACAACAAATCAAAAGCTGGTTATCGGAGGTTAACTCTCAAGAAGAACAGATTGATTTAGCAATTAAAAATCTTAACTCTTTTGATATTGATAAGTTTTCTACGCTCTTGGCAAATCTTCCCAATAGTGGAGGGGGACAAATTGAAACTCTTTCCAAAATGTTTCAAGGCATAGAAAATTTTGTCAACAGTTTAAAAGAAAGGATTACGACAGTCACAGAACAACTAAAAACCTTCATTGCAAAAATACAAGATTTAATTAATCAGGCTATTACCAAAGTCAGCGAAATCGGGAACAAGATTTTAAAAGCGATCGCCGATAAAATTGAACAAGCAGGAAAAGCTTTAGATCAGGTTCAAGCTTATCTCACTAATACTATCGATAAATTAGTTGATTTTGTTGAACAAACAGCAGCAAAATCTGATGAAATTGTTAAACCTTTAAAGCAAGCGATCAATCAATTTGCTAATACTGCGGTACAAGGTATTGAAACAGTAGCGCAACAAATTAAACAGACAACTCAAACAATTGAGAAATCTTTAGATGAAGTAAATAAAAAAATTACTACTGAACTTAGTCAGGAACAATTAAAAGCAAAAATCAAGGAACTTCTGGGTAAAGTAACAGGTGTTTTACAGAGTCAACCGGTTAAAGATGCTTTAAATAAAGCTGATCAAGGTATCGATCAAGTGGTGGCTGCTTTACAGAAAGTTTCCCTTGAACCTGCTTTTCAATTAGCAGTTAATCAAACCAATAAATTAGAAATAGAACTCAAAAAAATAGATGTTTCTACCATGGGAACTGCACAAAAAACCGCCTTAAAAGTAGGGGTCAAAATTCTCCAAGAAATTGATGTTCCTGGGGTAGTTAATCCAGAATTAACAGCAGCCTTCGATTCTCTGTTAGATCCGGTTGTTGGGTTAGTAGATTCAATTCAAGGAGAAATTAAACAAGTTGATGAACAAGTTAAATCTTTTGCTCCCGGAACCTTAGTTAAGACTTTTCTTGATCCTTATATTCAATCTCTAGTGACGGAACTGAATAAATATAAACCTTCTGTACTTTTAGAGACAGTTAAACAACTGTATGAAACCTTACTAGAAAAGTTAGAAATTTTGAATCCTAATCAGCTTTTAGAACGTTTAGAAGAACTTTATGAAAAATTACTTGCAGTTGTTGACTCTCTCTCTCCTGAAAAACTCACACAGTTCTTGACGGAAAAGCTAAATGCACTGAAAAGCATCTTAGATAACTTACCAGTTGAACAACTGATCAATAAAGTTATTGAAGCCATCGGTGATGTGGAAAAATTGTTAAGCGGTTTAGGATTAGACAATGTGTTAAATTCTGGTTTTTGGCAAACTTTAGAAGAAATTTTGAGCCTTAACCTCCAAGAACAAATTCAACAAGTAGATACCATTAAAGCGAAAATTCTAGAACGGGTTAATAACATTGATGAAACCAAGTTGATTGCTGCGTTAACTAGCTTACGTACTAATCTTACCAACTATGCAACGGAGCCTAACATTGCGATCAGTAACGCCAAGAATGAGTTAAACCAAGCTTGGAACAACTATCAAAAAGCATCGGAGGATTTTACGGCTGAATGGGATCGCAGCAAGTCACTTTTAGATAATTTTAATCCACCGGCGGAATTTGCGGTAGATTATCGAGATTTGTTAACTCGTATGACTGCTCTACGTCAAAGATTAGTTACTGCAAAAGTCAACAACGATCCTAGTATAAAAGAGCTAACTCCTTCGTCAACTCCCACCAAAAAAAAGTTAGACAACTTACTGAAAAGTGCTACAGCGCGAAGTGATGAACAAATTATTGCTGATTTAAAAAAAGTCATTCCCAATGAAATCGAATCTCAGTTGACAGGTCCGCTCAAAAGGATTCTTAGTAGCTTGGATGAAATTCTGGCTCAACCCCGTACTATCTTAGCAGAAATCAAGAAAGTCATTCAACGCTTGCAATCTGCTCCTACAGAAATCGCCAACATTCTGAAAAATTTAACCGCTGATTTTGGTAAACTTATTCGAGATTCGATCAATAAAGTTAAAACTGCTATTGATGGTACTGTAAATAAAGTTATTGATTCCCTGGAAACAATTTACAATGATATTCGTAATAAACTCAAAGAACTAAGACCTTTGCTGATTCTAAATTCCTTTTATGATGTCAGTGATTTTAAAGGTGGTACTGTGGCAAATCTCTTGACAAAATTACGGCGGAAAGAGCCATTGGATGCAGTTTCAGCCTACTTCTGGACAACTCTCAATGAAACGCAAAAAGCTTTGCTAGAAAATGCTGATCCCAACCAACCAGGAACTCAAAAAGCTCTTTTTAATGCTCTCAATAAATTACTAACAGATGTAAATTTCTATGGCACTGAACGCTTCAAATTAGTTGCGGAGAATCTTCCCCAAGAAGCTAAAGATTTAATTGGTAAACCCCAGCGCAGTGAACTAGAAACTATTCGCTTAAATCGCTTACTGCTAGAAACCGCTTATTCTCAAGAAATAATTCTGAGCTTACAATCAATTTATCCATTCTTCTTAGGAAAATTGAAGGATATTTATCCCACCGAAATAGTCAACAAACTAGATGAACTTCATGCTAACATTGTCAAACTCATCCTTGATATTCCTAAAGCTTTAGAAGGTGCGCTTAATGATGAATATCAAAAAGTAGTAGCTGCTTATCAAGAAATACGCCAGAAAATTGATCGTATTTTTAAAGCTTTAATTGAACGATTATATGGGTTAGAAAGTGAGTTAGGTATCGGATTAGAAGATGTCAGTGATGCTTACCGAAGTTTATTAGTGGCTATTCCCGTTTAAGAGAAGGAGGTTAAACTAAATTTATGAATCAACCTCTACAAGTTAACTATAAAGTAACGATTGGTGCTACCACTTATACGGTTGATGATTCATCGTTGGTTTTAAACTTGCGGGTAAGTTCTTCATTGAATATTCCTGTAAATTTATGTCAGATTTCCCTCAGTCTTGCTGATTCGTTGGCTTTCTCTCTTGATGAATCAATAACGGTTAAATTAGGAAGTAATTCTCAATTAAGCCAGGTTTTTCAAGGTAAAATTAGCCAAATAAAATGGCAGGTTGATCAGGTAAATATTGAAGCTATGAGTAGTTTTAGTAGCTTGACGAAGGCAAAATTTAACCTCCTCTATGAAAAATCCTTTGCTGGAGATATAGTAAAAAATATTGCTCAAAGTAGGCTGGGGTTGGAAGTCAAGCAAGTTGACAATGGGATTAAATTTCCTGTCTATGTTATCGGAAATCAGCAGACAGTTTATGAAAATTTACAAATCTTAGCTCACAAATGCGGCTTTGATCTGTATGCTAATATTGAAGACCAGTTAGTTTTTGCTCCCTATAAAACTTCAAAAAAACATAAATTTGAGTATGGCATTAATCTTCTTGCTTGGGAACAGATGGAGGAAAATCCGTTGCAATCTGGGGTAGAAGTTTATGGGGAAAGTCCTGCTAGTCAAGGACAAGGGGAAAAAGCTGTATCTTGGCTCACTAAAAAAGAGGTTAAAGGAAGTGATGGCAAAAAATCTTCAGCAACTTTGCAACTAGAAGATTCTACTGCTAGAACTCAAGATATTGCTAACAAAATTGCTAAAGCTTACTTAAAAAAATACCAGAAAAAACAAAAAGGAGTGATTAAAGTTGTGGGGGAACCTGAAGCTAAATTAGGCGATAGCATTGAAATTGCTAAAATGCCGATATCGTTGCTTAATGGTACTTTTAAAATTACGGGAGTAGAACATTATTTATCTCGGAAGAAGGGATTTTATACTACCATTCACTGGGAGGAAGTCTAATGGATTCAATTGTCGGCGTAATGAAAAAAGTTGCTCAACAGGAAGCACAAAAAATCTACACTACTGAACTTGGTATTGTTACGGCAATTTTTCCTCATTCAGCAGAAAATGATCAAGATAATTATCAATGTTCAGTAAAATTGAAAAATAAAAAGCAGCCAGATGGAACTGATTTTGAACTCAGGAAAGTTCCCCTTGCTACTCCTCATTTAGGATGGGTAAATATTCCCAAAGTTGATGACCTAGTTTTGGTTACTTTTATTGGGGGTGATCTAAATTCTCCCGTGATTATTGGTCGTTTATACAATGATCAAGAGCTGCCACCTGTCAACCAAGAGCAAGAATTTTTATTACAACATCCTCTAGAAAATGGTAGTCAAATTAAGATTGATAAAGATAGTGTGATTACCATTACCAGTAAAGATGAAAAAAGCATTGTGACAGTGAAGGACAAAGAAATCACAACAACTAATGAGAAATGCGAAATTAATCTTAATGATGGCGATATGACCTTAAAAACTCAACAGTGTAATATTGTTCTTAAAGGGACGACTTTGACGATTGATAATGGGACTTGTAAAATTGAAATTGCCAGTGGAGGAATTACTATTGATGCAGCAAGTAGTAATCTGACTTTGAAAAGTTTAGGTGGGATAAAAATTGGCGATGCTGCTACTTCTAGTATCCAAGTTGGGGGGAGAGTTCCCGCCAATGCGATCGCCGATAATGATGACATTTTGTTAACAACTCATACCCATCTGGGAAATTTAGGTGCGCCTTGTCCGATTCTGGTTCCGACTGAAAAAATCAACTCAATTCAAGCTAAAGCAAGAAATACAAAAGTAGGATAATTAACTAAGTAAAATCGACAAAGAGGATTAAATTATGGTCAGAATTAAAGGCGCAAACAGTGATTATGAATATTCAAGTCAAACTGATGGAATTGTTGACAAAACGAAAGACAAACCAGAGCTTTTTCTTCAGATTTTTATCTGTCCTTATGATATGCCTAGTCCCATCGAAAAACCCTATAATGGTAAATGGTGCATAGGAACAGATCGAAATTGTCCCCACGAAGGGAATAAATCCGGTCATGCTCTTATTAATCTACATCAGAAAGATGGAATTTCTTTAATTACTGACAACAATAATAAACTCTCAGTCACTCAGGAGGGTAATATTGAACTCATCCCCGCTAGTGGAAAAGTTATCATTAAAAGGGATAAAAAACCGAGTTGTTCTTTAACCCTGTTAGAGCAAGGATTAGAAATCAAGCTAGAAAATGGTGCAGCAATTCGTTTTGATTTAGACGGTAACATTGAATTAAGTCCCGCTGTCAATAAAACAGTGACGGTTAAAGGCAATCTTACCGTAGAAAAAGAAATTACTGGAAAACTTTCCTCTGCCATGAAACAGGAATTAATTCAGGAAATCAAACAAAGCTTAAATAAATAATTAGGGGTTAAAACATGACCAGTCTCAATACATTTGATCTGCAATTAACACCGGGAGAACTAGGACAAAAACAAGATCTTAATCGAGTTGATGGACGAAAAAATCTATCTCAAGCTATTGTTAATAGATTTTATACTCGTCGGGGAGAATTGACAAAATTAGGACATCCATCCTATGGCTCTCGCCTTTATTTATTAATGGGAGAACCTAATAATATTCGTACCCGTAAGCTTGCAGAACTTTATATTAGGGAATGTTTAGAGCAAGAATCTCGGATTGCTGAAATCAAGGAAATTAGATTTGAACCCCCTTCCCGCGACTTAGACAAACGCAATGTTTTACTAACAACAATTATTTTACAACCTGTAGGGGAATCTACCGATCTTAACATTCAGTTAGCCATCAATCTTTAGCCATAATTATCCTTTCACCAACACCGAGAATTAGATTATGACTTTTGAACCGAAAAAATTTGAAGAAATCTACACCAACATGGTGCAGAAATCCCAAGAAAAAGTTCCTACTTTGACAGATTTTCAGGTAGGTAGCGTTATTCGCACCATGTATGAATCTTTTGCTTATGAAATTGGGATACTCTACGAACAATTAAATCAAGTTTATCTGTCAGCTTTTATTGATTCAGCAGAAGGTTCACAATTAGAAATGTTGGTAGCTTTGCTAGGAATTCAACGAGGATTACCAGATTTTGCCGAGGGAACCGTCACTTTTCAACGGGATTTAGGAACCGACATAATTGAAATTCCTGTGGGAACTTTAGTGACTACAGAAGACAGTGAAAAATCACAAAAAAAAGCTTATACAACTATTGAATCCCAAATTTTTCCCGCCAATTCAAAAACTCTTGATCTTAAAATTCAAGCTGTAGAACGAGGAGAAGAACAGGTGACTAAGGAGGAGACAATTAATATTATGCCTCTTCCCATTCCTGGAATTAAATCAGTCATCAATAAAAGTCCTATACAGTTTACTGGAAAGAAAACAGAAACCGATGAAGAATTACGAAAAAGAGCTAAAATTGCCCTGATTTCTTCTGGAAAAGCTTCTAATATCGCTCTGGAAAATGCACTTCTAAGTCAGCCGAGCGTTAAAGAAGTTAAACTGATTGAAAAATTTAATAATCCTGACCAAAAATATGGTTTAGTTGACATATTTGTCGATGGCGTTGATTTTAGCAATGAAACTAAAGTTCAAAGCCTAAAAAGTCAGATTGATAAAGTTAGAGCGGCGGGGGTATTTGTTCGTTTACAATCAGCTATACTGGTTCCTATAGATGCTGTATTTAAGATTGAAATTAATCCAGGTATAAAAACATCAGAAATAGAGCGCAAGACAATAGAAAAATCTGTTGAAGAAAGCATCATTAATTATATTAGTAAAATAAAAATGGGACAACCATTGTTGTTTTCTCAACTGACTCGCCAAATTCTTTCTGTGACAAATATCTATAATATAGAGCGTTTTGAAATTTGTACCTATGTCCCAACAGACAATGGCTCTATTCCCAAGAAACCAACTCAATGTTATGCTGATAATGATCCTCGAAAGAAAATTGATATTGAGGAAGCGCAAAAAATCTATCTGCGTAAGATTTGGGTAACTTCACAAGTGAAAATAGTTCCTATTGTAATTCGATTGAAAATCAATCAAGATATTCAGTCTTATCGAGAACAAGAAATTATAGATAAATTATTGGAATATTTCAACAGTCTAAAATCTGGTGACTCAGTGAAAAAAGAAGATATTAAAAATAAAATTGCTGAAGCTCAAATCACCGTTGAAGATAAAGACTTGAAGTTACAAGCTTCAGATTTATCGCCTTTAGCAGTAGTTACACCAGAAGAAATTAAATTGAGTTTTGCCGAAAAATCTAAATTAGATAAAGAAAATCTGTTTATTTATCGTAACATCCTGCAAATTGTTGGTGCAGTCCAATTTACTCCTCCTAAGACAACTAATGATGAGGAGAAAAATGAAATCAAGCAAAAAATCATTGATAGTTTGAATGCTTATTTAGAGACGCTTAAACCCGAAGAAAACGTTGATATTGATGGGTTAGAAAAAGCCGCGAAAAATGTTGTTAATGATATGCCAGTCAAGCTTGATATCAATGATTTTATCACTATAATTAACGATAAAGAAGAATTAAGGATCAATCAAAAGCAAATTGAAGTTAAACAATGGGAAAAAGTGCAGCTTGGTAATTTTTGTATAACTAGCGAGATTGAAAGTATCAAGGTAGATATTACTAAATTAAGTTTAAAATTGGTAATTCCCACTCCTTCTCCTAGTGGCTTCAAGCAAACAGATGTGATTGAACCAATACAAAAAGCTGTTACTAAGGCCCTTCAAGAATTTCCGAGGCCGGAACAAGGGAAAAACTTGTCTTATACAAGTTTGCAACAAGCTATTCTTACACCAATTAGTTCGCCAGAATTACAAAATTTATTGCGAGGCGTTACTTACGTTATCGAAAATTTTGACCTAACAGCAACTTCTCAAGCTGATAACCGCACTCAAACAAGAAATATTAACAACAATCAAGAGATTCATGTTCGTTCCGTCGAAATAATCAAAGAAATCAACCCTCCAGCAACAGTAGAGGTGAAATAACTCTACTAAGCAGTGGACTGTTTCAATTAATTTAGCGCATTGTCATCGTCATCCCATATAAATGCTTGCTGCAACTGGTTATACCTGCTATACTGATTTACATGGTTGTCGAGAACGGTCTCATTTCTTCCACGACCCCACTTTTCTACGACCCTACTCTCATCTTGTCCTAGACTGAGAAAACAATGACAATTAGTGGTAGAACAGCTAGTATTATAAGTCGGTTTCCCCACTTCTATCCTCCTGAAGATCCTACGAGTTTTTTACCTCAATTTTTGGATGTTTTTGGAGAGATACTAGACGAAGTGGAGCAGGATTTAATCCGTGTCTTAAAATCTCATTTTATTAATACAGCAGACAATTTTGGTTCTCTGGGTTTCACCGCTACCCAAAAAGGAGATTTAGATAAAATCTTTGCTCTTATGTTAGCGGAATTGGGAGGAACATCCCAATTAACCACAGTCAATCCGGAATTTCAGCTTAGTGATTTTACACAAATCTCCCTATTAGTGAAAGAATTGGTTGATTCAGAAAACCCTTTATCGAGTTATATTTTTACAAAAATTACGGAAGCATCCCAATTTTGTACGTTAGCCGTTTTACGAGGGACTGAAAACCTTGCGCTGTCGTTACTTTGGGTAATGAATAAATATCATGTAATCAATAAATATCATGTCAATAATTCCTACTTCTCTCAGAACTTTCAATTTCACGCATCACTAATTGTTAAGTTTATTATTGGAGAGGATGCTTTTACTAGCTATCTGCGCGATAAATTATCAGCAGAAACTAAAGAAAAATTATTCGATTATGATGGATCAACATCTGTTAATCCTGATCTAAATCTTGCCTTAATTAAGGGGTTTAATAAAATTTTACAAGAAGATCGTAATCTTTATAAATACTGGCAACAAAGAAATCTACAAATCAACCTTTTACAACAAATTACTCAAGGCTTAGAACTGGTAAAAATATTATTAGCAAAAGGATTGTATCGGCGTTTACCTCTAGACATTCAAAGAATACTTTCTCGACAAAACCCGCCTTTTTACCCTCAAGATATTACGCCTGCAATTGAGATTGACTTAAAAAATCAATTAAAAGCTTTATTTAAAAATATCTCCTTTGTCAAACAATTACTTGCTGTAATTAATCAAGCTGAAGCAGCGACTACATTTTTATCAACCCAAGCAATCAACAGTTTATTAGAAATTGGCAAAATTAGTTTATCTAGTTTGTTATCGGTTCCAGAAAATACCACCAATATAGAAATAGCCAAGCTTTCCCCCGCAGCGGAATACCTTCTATCTCAAGTCATCGTTGGAGATGATTTAATCCTGCTCAATCGGATGCTATTAGAATCGGTTTATCCAGAGGAAATTCCCTCCAGTAAAACGCCGACAGCAATAGAAGTCGCTCAACAACTTGCTCAAGCTTTCAATCAGGAAATTTTAACTGATGACAAATTCTATGAAAATAATAAAGAAAGTTTTACTTTTAAAAGCCTATCTCTCGAAATACAAAGCTTGATTCAGTCTAAATCACAAATTAAACTGCTGAATCGCTTACTGTTAGAAACAGCCTATCCCACTTATTTAGAAAAAAGTATTACTGTCTATCGTAAACGTCTTGAACGCCTAATCGATGTTTTAAAATCTGGTGCTTCAACTCAAGAGGGAATCGTCAAAATTGTTGCTGCAAACTTAGGAATGAGTACGGATGATAACGAGGAGATCAAACCTTGGGAATCTTACCTTTTTGACATCCCGATAACTCTAGAATCCTCTCTTAGTAAACTTACCGTACCCGCAGAACTTCAGCAAGCCTTTCGAGAAAAAGGATTAATTTTAGCATTTGGGACAACTATTGTGTTAGAGAAATCTCAACAATGTTGGTTGCTTACTGATGCCAGCCAAGGACAAGTTTATCGTATTCTTAAAAAAAATGGAACTCTTAAGGTTTATCGTCAGTTAATTCGGGTAATTGAATTTTTTCCTGAATTGTTTCGTCACGAATATACAATTCATCCTCATCCTCATCCTCATCCTCATCCTCATCCTCATATTGATAATGATAAATTTAATGTCCAAAACCCCAATGCTGTTAATGTCCAAAACCCCAATGCTGTTCTGGCTATTCCTGCGATTCAAATCAAGATTTTAGATAATCGTGAAAATCCGCAAGGTTCTTTATCACCTTTAACGAATATTGTTCTAAAGAATCTCACTAATAATCAATCTATAAAATATGAAGCAAGTCTCAATATCAATCAAATTTTATTAATCCTACCAGATGGTTCAGCTATGGTAAACGGAGTAACAATTCCTAAACCTCCACTTGTGGGAACTATGCCGAGTTTACCATTAGGTGAATCTGAATGGTCAATAGAAGCGGATATTGGCAACCCACAAGTTACTTTTGATAGCACTCTGTTTGACTTTTCTTTGTTTGAAAGTAACGCAACTAATCCAATTACATCTGAGCAACAAGCTAAATCTTATTTGTTGGAGGTTACATTCTCTTTTTATAAAATAACTCCGGGAGGTTTCACCGTTAAGATTCCTTGGCAAATACCAGGTTACAGTGATCGCTTTGACGAAACCTTAGATCATCCACGCCATCAAATTCAAAGCTTAATTGAAAAAGTCAAAGCATCGGGAATTTGTGCCAAGATTGCTTATGAACAACAATTTCAAGAAGACCATCAAATCCAGGAAAAATTGTCATTTAAAGGAAAAGGCAAATTTTCAGAAGATCATAATATAACTGATGAATTTGATGGTCGATCTCAACAATCTTTGCGTTCTGAACAGGAAATGTCTGATACATTTTTGACCTCAGCCGTATTTGACTACACTTATTTTGATACAATTGTATTTACCTAAGGAGATCTAGCTATGGCTATCCAAGACACAATGGACATCAAAGGAAGTCTCACCATCCAAAAAAGAGACTTGAATAATCAACTGGTAGAAGAAATTCACGCTAACAACACTATTGTCACTTCTGGACGGAGATTAGTGGCTCAACTTTTTAGTAAAGACTTCAAAGAAGCTATTAAACCAGTTTCTCAGATTGCGATTGGAGGTAATGATAAAGCAGTCAGTGATGATGATGTACAATTAGCTCAACAAATCTTCAGTAAAAAGATAAATACCATTAAGGACAGTGATTTAGTTCTCTTACCTGATAGTAAAAGAATTAAACTAACAATAACAGCTGATCTCCAAGCGGAAGAAGGTAATGGAGAATTAAAAGAAGCGGCTTTATTCAATGAGGATAAAGTCATGTATAATAGGGTTATCTTTAAACCGATTAATAAAACTCCAGATTTTACCCTCACCCTGATTTGGGAAATCACCTTTTGAAATCAACTTACACTCTAATTATTGGTGACAATCATGCCATTAGCTGACACTCTCAACAGAAACCCGGGTGACATTCTCAAGTCTGATGATTGGAATGTCATAATCAAAGAAATCGACCGCTTAGAAACAGCAAAAATTAATCGAGATGGAGCCGACACTCTTAAGGGACCGCTAACTATTGCTGAGGCCTTAAACGCCAATAGTAATGTCACTATTAAGGGAAATCTAAGTATTGTTGTTCCTCAACCTCAAGAACCTTCAGGTCAGATTTTAGTTTTAGGACCTACTAATGCTTCTAATCTACGATTAGGCTATCATCAAGATTATTCTTGGATTCAATCTCATGGTAGCAAACCTTTGCTGATTAATCGGTTAGGGAATAATATTGGCATTGGTAGTACAATAAATCCAGTTGCTAGTTTAGATATTGCCTCAGCTTCTCGCACTGGAACTCATCCCACAGCCGTTAAAAGTCTATATATAACCGGTGATTTTAATGCTGATAATGATGGTGTAGAATTTCGCCATAGCAATGGTACTCAAGGAATTGGCTTTGGGTTCAATACCATTTATGCAGCTGGAAGTGCTGCTAATCAAGATTTAGGATTAAAACCAAAAGGGACAGGAGAAGTTAAGGTTGCTGGAAATTTATCAGTTTCTGGTATTGTCAAAGCCCAAGCATTAACAGTTTCCAGTAATTTATCAGTAACAGGTTCAGTTAGTTTTGGTTCACAAGTGCGTCAAATGCTTAATTTATGGTCAACTAACTATGGAATTGGCGTACAAAATTGGACCCAATATTTTCGTAGCGATGGAAACTTTGCTTGGTATAAAGCTGGTTCACACAATGATGCTGAATTAAATGCAGGCGGTGGAACATCCTTGATGACTCTTGATAGCAATGGCGTTCTTTCTGTTTCTGGTATTGTTAAGATTGGAAGCTTGCAATTGGGAGGTTTTACCTCTGAGGATAAGCAGGAATGGCCTATTGTAGTTTGGTATCGTAATACGGATCAAAATTGGGATGAAGGACTAATTAAACTTCCGGCTAGTCAAGGAGTTTTTCAAAAAGCAGGATTTGGTATTCATCTTCACAAGAATCGACAGTTTGGGTTTTGGTCTACTGGTCCGATTCAATTATTTGCGGTTGAGGGAGATACTGGTAATACTTATATTAGGGGCAACCTGAAAGTTAATGGAGCTATCACTCCCAGTGTAGGGAACAGCGAAAACAACGGTATTATGTTTCCAAAAGATCCTGGTAGAGGCGCTGGAGATGCTGCTTGGATTCGTTATTATGTAAGAGGAGGTGAAGCCACCACTTTTGAAATTGGTACATCAAATGATTATAATGATCATATTGCTTTGATGCCTAATGCTGGCAATGTGGGAATAGGAACCTCCACACCAAATGACAAATTAGATGTAGCAGGTAGTCTCCGAATTCTTACTGATTCTAATCCAATTCGATTCACTTCCAAGTGGAGTGGTTTTCCTGATGCAGTTACAGTTACCAATCAGGCAGAAATTTCTAATGACACGGGAGATTATAAAACCCTGATGATTGTTGGCAATAGATCTGCCAATTTAGGTCGTCGGGTGTCTATTTGGGATCGACTAGAAGTTAATGGCGCTCTAACGTACTGGTCTGTGGCGCAGGTTTCTTCGAGAAAGTTAAAGAAGAATATTCTGGATATTTCTGCCGAAGAAGCTGTTGAATCTTTAGCTAAACTAAACCCAGTTAAATACAACCTAAAAGCGGATAAAGATAATAATTTACATCTTGGCTTTATTGCAGAAGATGTTCCAGACTTAGTAGCATCTCATGACAGACAAACTATCAGTAATGATCATATTGTCGCATTGCTCACTAAAGTCATCAAGGAGCAAGAAAAGAGGCTCTTAGAATTGGTAGAAAAAGTTGAAATCCTAGAGAAAAAATCTTAGGGGGAGGATGATTATTACACAATAACTTAACACAACAGAAAAAACTCCGTGTCCTCTGTGTCTCTGTGGTGTTAATGGACTTGCTATCAAGGCTTTATTGCCCATAACCCTGCATATATTCTGGATTGGTAGAAATATCTCCTGGTCCCTCTCCTACCCCAATCGAAGCCTGGGCCACTTGAAAAAATGAGCGAGGAGTAGTTTCCAGTTCAGTAGTGCTTGCTTTCTGACGTTTTGTCCAGATAAACTCTACGTTTGTTCACAGGAAAAGTCGCTCAACAGACACTAAAATATCAGGAAATGCTAGGGGTGAGATCGCTCCTTGAACAACCCTAAATTCTTCAAGGTACTGACTTCCTTGAGGATTTCTGAATACAATCACCTGCTTGGTTGCTAAATCTAAAACCCAATATTCCTCAATTCCAGCCGTTGCATAAATTGCCAGTTTAATCTCTAAATCCTTCTTTAAGCTTGTCTTAGCAATTTCTATAATCCAGAAAATATCTTGAGAACCTGGATGGCGATCATTGTAGGATGATTCTGGTAGTCGAACAATGGCAATATCAGGTTCTGGTTCCGAGTCAGATAGGGTAATTGGTCCATTGAAACGGACATCAGCCTTGCTTGAAAGCAAATCTTCTAAATATTTTACACCTCGTTTAGCTGTAGTGTAATGAAGCGGGGTTTCCGGACTCATTTCAAAAATTTTGCCATCTAATAATTCCCAACGACGATCACGCAGAATACCTGATGCAATCATCTGATGATAATCTTCTAAAGAACATTTAGCCAATGTTTTCATATAGCATTTCCCTCTGAATCAAATAGCGCTAAAGCGCAACTACGAACCTACTTTTATAAGATGTCTAATGTCAGGATTTTGCCGTGCCACATAGTTAGCGAATCCTCTGTATCAGTTATCAGCGATATAATAACATGATATAGTGTTTTCAAATAAAATGTGGAAAGACCTCTGTAGAGGCGCAAGGAACCTACGTCCTTATCTCGTTCCACAACTCAAATGTAAACGCTATAGCAAATCTAAATGATTCGTGAACCTCCTCTATTCCCCATGTATGATAATGATCGTGTCGATCAATCACAGTGCGATCGCATATCTTATCAGTTGGAGGGAAATATATCTGGCTTGATCAAATGGCCAAAGAACTAAACATTAGCTGTCAGGCTGTGATTAAATAATAATAATAGCGATCACTTTAAACGCCTTATACCTAAAGGAACATGAAGGAACAACCAGAAAAACGCCTCGCTGTCAGGAATGTCAATGCTCTTTAAATAAATCTATGAATGTTGTCTATCAACTACAAGGCGTTGAATTTGAGTGGGATAGTCATAAAGCTCAGATTAATTTGGAAAAACATGGCATTAGCTTTGAGGAGGCAATAGAGGCGTTTTTTGACCCCTTTTACCAAGAAGGAGAAGCAACCCCCCAGAATGTTACCAATAGTGAACAACGTCGGTTTATTCTCGGTTATTCTTTAGAACAGCATCTTTTGTTAGTTATCTATGTAGAAAAAGGAAAAAGAAACCGGATAATTTCTGCTCGTCAAGCTACTAGGAATGAAAGGAAACTCTATGAACAAACCAGAAGATGAATATAGCTTAAAACTGCATCCCCGTCTTGAAGAGACAATCTCTCTGGATATTCCAAAAGACACCTTAGCCGCCATAAAAAAAGTAGCTGCTAATCGAGATATGTCTTATGAAGCACTGCTGAAGCTGTATATTGGACAAGGACTAAGACAGGATTTAACCAAAATCTTTTCTAACCGTATATTAGAGACAACAGCACAGGTTTTAGCCAAGCATATTGACTCAGAAGCAGAAATATCGAGTATCATAGAAGAAATCCTTGCTCAAACAACTTATCACTAAAGGAACATGAAAGAACAAATCAAAGAACGCATCGAACAACTCAAAGCCGAATATGAGTCCGGTCAAAAGATGTTAGAGCCGTAGGTTGGGTTGAGCAATAATAACTCTATTAGCCATGCTAGAACAGTTCAAAATTGCTGAACAACAAGCGAGAGAAATTGGTGAAATATCAACAGAATTAGCCTTAAAATATCAACAGCAAATGCGAGAACTTAGGAAAATAAAACAACAGAGCGCTCACTGAATCAACAACAAAAAAACTCCTTGTCCTCTGTGTCTCTGGGGTGTTTATTAGAATTTTATTTAACCCATAAAAGGCGGTAAATGTAAATGGCTTATAGCAATTTTAAATTAGATGAATTAGTGAAAATTTTTGATTTAACCATTCAGGAAAACTCTGAATTATTTGATACCATTCCAGAACTAGAGTCTAGTGAACATTTAATAACAACTCTCCGGGAAACAGTCGATTTAGCAGTAGCTATAAACACCGAAAAAGCTCGTTCAGAAATGATTATTGCTCCCGTCCTATTAGAGTTGCGAAGGAAATTAAAACACCAAATTAGTCTATTTTCTGGAGTTGACTTTACTGTCGATTTCAGCCAAGGCTTGAACGGTATTTGCGACTTTATTATCAGTAAAAATCCAGAACAGTTATTTATTCGTCAGCCGATTGTCACAATTGTCGAGGCGAAAAATGAAAACTTAAACTCAGGATTTGGTCAGTGTATCGCTGAAGCGATCGCTGCTCAAATCTTCAACCAACAGGAAGGTAATAAAACCCCTGTCATTTACGGAGTCGTGACCATTGGAACTATCTGGAGATTTTTAAAACTTGTAGGTAAAACCGTTGAGATTGATTTGAGTGAGTATTATATTAAAGACATCAACAAAATTTTAGGCATCTTATACCATGCTATCATCAATGAAGAGCCAGGAGAGTAGATGATTTATGAAACCAGCGATAATTAATCTGCCAAACCATTGCAAAATCAGCCAACAACAGTTTAAAAAACTAGCAATAGCCAACCGAGAACTCCGCCTTGAACGCAGTAATACCGGCGAATTAATCATGATGTCACCTACTGGAGGAAGCACAGGGAAATACAACGTTAAACTCGCCAGTCGTTTTGTCATTTGGAACGAACAAACCCAATTAGGAGAGGTTTTTGATTCCTCCACAGCATTTAGCCTTCCCAATGGCGCGAACCGTTCTTCTGATGTCGCTTGGGTTAGTCGAGAACGATGGAATTGTCTAACCCGCGAACAACAAGATACCTTTCCCCCATTATGTCCTGATTTTGTCTTAGAATTGCGCTCTAAAACAGACAAGATGAAACCCTTACGGGAGAAAATGCAGGAATACCTAGCCAACCAAATGCGCTTAGGCTGGTTAATTGATACCAAAAATAAACTTGTCGAAATTTATCGCGCTGATCAACCCGTAGAAGTCTTAAAAAAGCCTGCTACTTTATCAGGAGAAGATATTTTACCCGGATTTGTCCTTAACTTACAGTTTTTGTGGTACGATCTAGAAACCCTAGTTTAAAAACTAACTTTTCCCACGATTTATTCCTATGAAAGAACAAATCCAAGAACGCATCGAACAACTCAAAGCTGAATATGAGTCTGGTCAAAAAATGTTAGCTGATCTAGAAACACAAGAGTCTAATCTAAGAACTACCATGCTTCGCATCAGTGGCGCAATTCAAGTATTAGAAGAACTGCTGGCTAAAGCTGAGGAAGAAGAAAATCTTGACGACGCTAAAAAAGTAGAAGTTCTCTCTCAATGAAGTAGTTAATATTCTTCCCCAAAACTGCCATGATTCAAAACCTAGTTTTGAGAATAATCAGCTTGCTAGTTAAAACCTTAGCAAGCGTTGTTTCTCCCGCAGAGCAACACATTAAGGCCGGACCGGTTGACTCAAATGATAGCAGTAATCTCCCGATGATTGTTATAACTCCGGGTTGCTTTACCATCAGCCAACAACCCGGAGAAAACACCTCTAATCAACCGCGTCCAGAAGAGTTTCGGGAAAAACTGGCTGTCAGCCAAGGAAAACCTTTAGGACCATATATCTTAGCCAAAACACCCCTACAAGGAACGGTTCAGTGTCAAGCTTTCTTTGCTGAAGGTACCTTAACAGAAAAGCAAATTTGGCTTCAGGAAAAACAAGACTTTACCATCAATTATAAAACGCAAGAGTGTAACTTTACCTATGATATATCAAAAGCGAAAAGTATCCTGTTTATCTACTCGTTTGTCGGGATTTTTAGCCTAAGAAACTTTGAACAAGAACTCTTCATAGAGGTACAAGCTGCAAGTACCAATGAACTGGAAAAATTAACGGCTCTCATTGCTGGCTCTATCCTAACCCACCACGACCAATTAATCGAAGCCTATAATCAAGATACTACCTACAAAACAGAATATAATGCAGCTTCTTTGGGAATTTTAGCCCAACTGCGACAAATTCAGTTTTTAGCAGGAAATCCAGCCGATACATCCTCAATTAAAATGAAGCTGAAGTTTTTAGTAACCGGTCAACTGAAAGCAACACGAGCAATTAGTGAAAACTTCGGTATCATCGAAAAAATTGAGATTATAGAACCAACGGTTCGTCCATAATTTCCCGATCAATTTTGGGTAAACTGTCATCAAATTCCTGGGAAGTCTCTTGCCTCATCTCAACAGGCAATTTAAATACGCAGTTATCTTAATGGTGAGGTACAAAGTTGATACCAGCTAGGGAATCTTTAAGAAATTACCCAAAATCCCTGAGTCTAGATATTGACGGCGCTAGACTCCCAACGTATAGATAAATACTGTTTCTGGAAGCCCATGACTGTGAGCTACGAAAAAATTACCCCACCGACAACAGGCTCGACAATTACTTTTTCTGAGGGAAAACCTCTAGTTCCCGACGATCCGATCATTCCCTTCATTCGCGGTGACGGTACGGGGGTCGATATCTGGCCCGCAACCGCAAAAGTTATCGATGCAGCGATCGCCACAGCCTACGCTGGTCAAAGGAAAATCCATTGGTTTAAAGTCTATGCTGGCGATGAAGCTTGCGAAATCTACGGGACTTATCAATATCTACCCCAAGATACCTTGACAGCGATTAAAGAATATGGTATCGCCATCAAGGGTCCCCTGACCACTCCCATCGGTGGCGGCATTCGTTCCCTGAATGTGGCTCTGCGGCAGATTTTTGACCTTTATGCCTGTGTTCGTCCCTGTCGTTACTATGCGGGAACCCCTTCCCCCCATAAAACCCCAGAAAAACTCGATGTCATCGTCTATCGGGAAAATACCGAGGATATCTATCTCGGCATCGAATGGAAACAAGGCACGGAAATCGCCGATAAACTGATTAATTATCTCAACACCGAACTAATTCCCGCCACTCCCGAACACGGTAAAAAACAAATTCCCCTCGATGCGGGTATCGGGATCAAACCGATTAGTAAGACGGGTTCCCAAAGATTAGTCCGCCGGGCGATCGAACGAGCGCTGACTTTACCCAAACCGAAAAATCAAGTTACTCTCGTCCACAAGGGTAACATTATGAAATATACGGAAGGGGCGTTCCGGGATTGGGGTTACGAATTAGCTAAAAGTGAATTCCGGGATGTGTGCGTTACCGAGATGGAATCATGGATCCTGAGTAATAAGGAGAAAAACCCTGATCTGAGCATCGAAGATAACGCCCGCATGGTAGAACCGGGTTATGATGCCCTCACGGACGAGAAAAAAGCTAAAATCTGTCAAGAAGTGACCAGTGTTCTCGATGCTATCTGGGAAACCCACGGCAATGGGCAGTGGAAAGATAAAATTATGGTTAACGATCGCATTGCCGATAGTATCTTCCAACAGATCCAAACCCGTCCCGATGAATACTCGATCCTCGCTACCATGAACCTGAATGGTGATTATCTCTCCGATGCGGCAGCGGCGATCGTCGGTGGTTTAGGGATGGGACCCGGGGCGAATATTGGCGATAGTTGCGCTATTTTTGAGGCAACCCACGGTACAGCCCCTAAACACGCCGGTTTAGACCGAATTAACCCCGGTTCGGTGATTCTTTCTGGGGTAATGATGTTGGAATACATGGGATGGCAAGAAGCGGCCGATTTGATTAAAAAAGGCATTGCAGCAGCGATCGCTAATCGACAAGTTACCTACGATTTAGCGCGTCTGATGGAACCTCCCGTTAATCCTCCCCTGAAATGTTCCGAATTTGCCGATGCGATTATCTCCCATTTTGGGGATTAATTTTCCGGTTAGGGTAGCCTGAAAACTGCCCTATTTTTCGGAAAATCCCGTAAGGGACTTGCGCTTTGATAATGTACCTTTTGGGCGAACGCAGTTCGCCCCTACATTGTGGACAAAATCCGTTACTGTAGGGGCGCAATGCTTGCGCCCTCTTTGAACAACTTCTGCTGCTCACCTTAAGTGAGAGAAAATCACCAATAGGATACCATTTTTCTTTATTCGCGTCACAACGAATGCAGGCTTGGCAAGCATTCGAGCGTGGATGTCTGTCATGGATTGAGAAATTTGGTATGAGTTAAAACTTGTAGGATGTTTTGAGTGAGCAGCAAAACGGAATAAAACGGGTTTGGTCGTAATATTTCCTTTGTCTGTTTGTGTTTTTTGGGCAAGAGGAGGTAAGGATTGATGATACTCAACCCCTCTGTTTACGAATGATACAGGGGTATAAGATAATTCATAGTTAAAATCAGCAATACCAGAACCCTTTACTTTTTATTATCAAACTCCAACGATAAAATCACCGGCAGTTAAAGCTAATTGTGGGGAGAGGGTAGCTAACTGAATCGCCATAGCTGTAGTGGCACTACCATCGGCATCGAAGAATAAAGCTCCATTGGTGGAATTATAGATAAAACGATGGTCAGCAGTCGTTGCTGTGGTGGCTCCGGCGCCGATGCGGAATTGACTAGAATCGATAGCCGTTCCCAGCGTCAACCCACCACCAAATTGAGACGCAGAAACCACAAGGGTATCATCGATTACTTTGAAATCGGTAATTGAGTCAATGCCGGTACCCGGTGCATTTAAGACAAATTGTTCGAGTCCTGAACCTCCTGTGAGAATATCATTACCATTGCCGCCAACTAGAGTATCATTGCCACTACCGCCTAGCAGGGTATCGTTTCCGTCTAGTCCGGTAAGGGTGTTAGCGGCATTATTCCCTGTCAAAAGGTTATTGCTGCTATTGCCTGTCCCATTAATGGCTAAAGTTCCCGTTAAAGTCAGATTTTCAAAATTAGTGGTTAGGGTGTAGGAAGCAAAACCAACTTTGACCGTATCAGTTCCTGCGTTAGCATTTTCTGTGATTGTATCCCCGACATCAATGGTGTAAGTGTCGTCACCAGCGCCTCCTTCGAGGGTGTCATTACCGGCTTTTCCATCAAGAGAATCATTCCCTTCTAACCCAAGAAGAAGATTATTGCCACTATTGCCATTAAGACTGTTGTTTAGGGTGTTCCCAGTGCCGTTAATAGCAGCATTGCCACTGAGGTTGAGGTTTTCTAGGTTGTTTCCCAAAGTGTAGGTAAAACTAGCTGTGACAGTATCAGTTCCTTCGTTAAGATTTTCTATCAGGGTATCTCCCCCATCAATGGTGTAGTTATCATTGCCGCTGCCACCCACGAGAGTATCATTACCTAATCCCCCATTGAGGTTATCGTTACCTGCTAATCCTTCCAGTCGGTTATTGCCGTTATTTCCTGTCAGGCTATTGTTACTGCTATTACCTGTGCCGTCAATATTTCCTGTAGCGAGTAAGGTTAAATTTTCTAGGTTATTAGCGAGAATGTAGCTGAAACCCGCTTTTACGGCATCGGTTCCTTCGTTGGCATTTTCAACAATCGTATCACCGGCATCGATAGTATAAGTATCATTGCCAGCACCACCAACGAGAGTATCGTTACCTGCCTTGCCATCGAGATTATCGTTACCTGCTAATCCTTGCAGTCGGTTATCACCGTCATTACCAATTAGCGTGTTATTGAAACTATTTCCCGTGGCATTGAGGTTATCTGTTCCTAACAGGGTGATATTTTCTAGATTGGTTGCTGTTAAGTCGAAATTAATCGAAGTTTGAATGGTATCGGTTCCTTCGTTGGCATTTTCGACAATGACATCGTTAAGGTCATCGATGATATAGGTATCGTTGCCTGTATTTCCAATTAGGCTATCAACACCCGCACCGCCATTGAGGGTATCATTGCCAGCATTACCGATAATTGTGTCGTTACCTGCTAGTCCGCCGAGGCTATCATTGCCACTGCCGCCGATGAGTTCGTTGTTGTTGGTATCTGCGTCATCATTGGTAATTGTGCCTATCACGGCTGCGGTTGTGCCAATCGTGTAACTGGTGCCACTGGTGAGGGTAATGCCAATGGTTTCATGGGGTTCAACGATATTATCAGCGGTGGGATTGAGGGTCAGGGTAGCGGTGGATGAGCCGGCTAGAAATGTAATCGAACCTGCTGTTGCACTGAAACTATTACCCCCACTACGGGTGTAGTCATTGCTGAAAGTAGCCGTTCCACTGACGTTGAAGTTAACGGTTAAAGAATTAGTTTTGTCTCCAGTGCGAGTGAAGGTATAGATAAGGTTCGGTGAACCGTTTTCATTGACATTACTGGGATTAACCGCTAAACTGACTTGCGGCAATTCTATAGCGGCAGCAATGAAGACAAAAGCCTCCGAGTTCAGTTCTAAACCAGTAAGATTGGCGAAAATAGCGATAAGTTCATCTGGTTCACCCACCGGCTGGTCTAGGTAGAGATGGGTATCGTTATTGACGGTTTCTAGACGATAATAATTCTTGTCGCCGTGCAGTTGTACGATGTCATCTTCGATCGAGCTAAAGTCTTGAATTAGAGCGTAGTCTGTGGCACCATTACTGCTATGATTGCGATCATCGTAGCTCCACCAACTTTCATCACCGAGGATAAAGCGATCGCTGCCTGTTCCTCCCGTCATTGTATCAATTTCATTAAGACCCGGGGTGAGGCTATGGCTATCAACTCCTAAAAGAGTATCATTACCTGCTTGTCCATCGAGGCTATCACTGCCGGTTGTTCCTGCCAAAAAATCTTGATTACTGCCGGTGATTAAGGTTAATCTATCAATGCGATCGTAGCCGACTTGGTTATCAGTGGTGTTGATACTCCCCGAACCATTGCTGTAGGTTGAGGAGACTGGAGTTGTTAGGCTAGAATAGTCTACGATCAGGTGGTCGATGCCTTCCCCCCCATCTACCGTATCTATTCCTAAACCAGTGTAGATGACATCGTTGCCTGTACCACCTAAAAGGTTATCATTACCGCCGCGTCCTTCGAGGGTGTCGTTACCATCTTGTCCATTGAGGGAATCATTGCCATCGTCACCGATGAGGTAATCGTCGCCACCACTTCCGGGTACAATTACGCTTTCTATGCCGGTGATAGTTGCGGGGAAAACGATATTTCCAGAATAACCCGGTGCTATGTCAATGCGATCGTTACCGCCACCGCCGTCAATGATACCAGTATAGGGGCCATAGAAGATAAAGATATCATCCCCATCGCCACCAATAACTGTACCTGTACCACTCAGGTTAAAGGTATCATCTCCCACACCACCATTGAGGGTATCATCTCCTGCCCCACCATAGAGGGTATCATTACCCGCGCCACCATCGAGACTATCATCGCCGTCACCACCAATGAGGTAATCTGCACCACCGTTGCCAAAGATGGTATCGTTGCCAGAGGTTCCGTAGATAGTATCGTTGCCACTGCCACCCTGAAGATTCATTGCTTCGATGTTGGTGTAGGTGACGCTGTTATTAGTGGTGGTGATTGTGCCACTTGTACCCGTATTGGTAGAGGTAATATTGGTGGTTAGGGTAGAGTAGTCGAGGAGTAGTAAGTCACTTCCATCGTTACCATTTACGGTGTCGATTCCCAAACCGGGGTTAAGGGTATCATTCCCGATTCCACCCAAGAGATTATCGTTTGCTGCTAGTCCAAAAATCTGGTCATTTCCGCCCAATCCGTCAATGGTATCATTTCCTGGTGTTCCGTAAAGGGTGTCATCTCCTTCGGTAATGGCAGATGTTCCATTGAGAACTTCAATAATTCCCCGATGGAGTCCACCATAACCACTATTAGGTATATCATTCCAACGTCCTGAACTACCCCAATTAAAATGAACATAATCTTCATTTCCATAATTATTGGGTTCACCACTATTCCAATTGGTATAGGTAACAGGTTCACCATTAACCCATTTAAACACACCTTCTTGTGCAACATCATTTAAACCAATCCAAAAGAGTTCTGATCCTCCAAAAGCATTAACTAAAAATTGATTTTCTGCCGCATCATTAATGGTAACTAAATTACCTCCCACTGCTTGCGCTTGTGCTTGTGCATCAGTCCAAGTTGTTGCAGTCGTTAGGTAATAAGTAATAGGTGTGTCAACAATGGTTAAAGTGGCGGTTTTTTGTGTTCCTAATGTTGCGCCATTAGTAGGATTACCGAGGGTTAAATTTACGGTTTCGTTACCTTCATAAGCAGTATCCTTGACAATGGGGATAGTAATTGTCTTGCTGGTTTCACCATCAGCAAATGTTACTGTAATAGGTGCATTATTGTAGTCTAATGGTGAGGTTGCCGTCCCATTACTAGGAGTAACAGTAACACTAACTTGTCCCTGAGTATTAAGGCTACGGGTTAGCGTAATTTCAGTAATAGGTGTACCGTCTTCTTTGACAGAATAATTAGCTTGACTGAAAGCAATTACACCAGAATCAGCCACATCAATTAGGTTAATATCAAAGGATTTATCGTAGGTTAATCCGCCTTGATCTTGCGTCCGAATAGTGATAGTATGCTTTTGATTAGTTTCGTAATCTAATTTACTGCCATCCGCGACAATTAATTGATTACTGTTAATTGCAAAGCGACCACCTGCATTATCAACTAAACTGTAACTAAAGGTATTATTGGCATCGGGATCAGTGGTAGTTAATGTGCCGATAACTGTTCCGTTAGGGCTATTTTCATCAATGTTATTCTTGCTTATTTGGATATTTGTTGGTGATTCATTAACATTATTAATAGTAATGTTAAAAGTAGAAATAGGTGGGTCGCTGGTATTAAATTTTCGTGCATAGATACCATTTCCACTACCATCTTGATTTTCTGATGTCCAAGTAATGATAATAGAACTTCCATCTGCTAAGGTTGTTATGGCAGGAAACCATTGATTATTAGCAGTGTATTGATTTATGGCAAATTCATTGCCAATCTTATTACAATTAGCGTCAAATTGCTGTCCATAAATACCATAACCACTACCATCTTGATTTTGGGATTGCCAAACAACAACAAATCCACCATTACCTAAAGCAGTTACAGATTGATAAAATTGATTTCCAGTAGTATAAGTATTAATTAGAAATTCACTGCCTATTTTATTACCGGTGGAGTCAAATTTTTGTCCATGAACACCATAACCACTACCATCAATACCATTTCCATTCCAGTCTCCAGATTCGTAAGTAACAACAAATCCACCATCAGTTAATACAGCTATTTTCGGGTCAGAACAATCATAATAAGGACTAGAATGAATTTGAAACTGATTGCCTAGCTTATTACCATTGTTGTCATAACGCTGTCCATAAAGACCCCAATGACCATTATTTTGAGGATAGGATTGCCAAGCAACGATTAAATCACCATTATTTAGGGTTATTGCGGCCGCTTGTATTTGGATTCCAGAAGTATAAGTATTAATTGGGAAATTAGTACCTACTTTATTGCCATTAGCACCATAGCGTTGTCCATAAATATTACCATCAACATCTCCTGATTCAGATGCCCAAGTGACAAAGAAACCACCATCATTAAGAGTTGTTACTGAAGGATAAGGTTCCCACCATTGGGTATCTTGAGTATAGGTACTAATTTGAAATTCACTGCCTACTTTATTGCCATTAGTATCATAGCGTTGTCCATAAATGGGATTACCACTTCCATCTTGTAATTTAGATGCCCAAACCACAACAAAACCGCCACTATTTAAAGCTGTAATTGAGGGGTTATATTGAGCATTTTGAGTGTAGGCATTAATTTGAAATTCACTGCCTATTTTATTACTATTAATGTCGTAACGTTGCCCATAGATTCCCCAATCACTGCCATCTTGTCCTTGGGATGACCAAACAATTACAAAACCACCATCTTTTAAAGCTGTTGTTGATGATTGATGGTAGTTATCATTAAATCCTTGATTATCAGTTGTATAGGTATTAACCTGAAATTCATTTTTGACATCGGCAAGGGTAAATTTAAAGTTATCAGATGTGGTTTCACTACCGTTATGTTGATAGGTTAAAAGACCATTATCTATATCAGCTTGGCTGAAAGTATCACCTAATTTTAAGGTATTCGTGCTAAGAATTAACTGACCATTATCAGGCAAATCGGTTAAGGTATAAATAATGTCTGTGGGGGGTTTATTCGCTTCAACAGCTTTAAGGACAGTATTATTAATCAGTTTTGTTTGTCCTTCATCAAGGGTGATTCCCTGATTAATTTCGTGGTCAATAATCGTTAAAGTTGCCTTATCTTGTGTGCCAATGGTTGCGCCGCCTGTGGCATTTGTTAGCGTTAGATTAAGGGTCTCATTACTTTCAAATTGGAGATCATCTACAATAGGAATAGTAATAGTTTTAGAGGTTTCCCCATTATTAAAGATGACAGGGATAGAATTATTAGGATAATCGTTAGGACGTTTAGCTGTTCCATCACTTAAAGCTATCGTCGCGCCAACTTGTCCATCACTTCCACCTGTACGATTAATGGTGACAACATTAACGGGTGTTCCGTCTTCATTAACCGTAAATTGAGCATCACTAAAGGCTAAAGTTCCGGGTTTTGGTATATCATCATCAATAATAGCGATTGTGACCGCATTTGAACTATGAGGAATACTGATATAGTCATCAGTTCCATCGAATAAGAGAGAATAATCGTTACTCATAATCTACCCCTTCTCTTAGCTGTGATTCCAAGCAAAACCGAGCGGAGATTAGTCGGAAACTAACCTACAAAAATCACCCACACTTTGACCAGATAATTGTGACTAGAACTGTTATAAAAACGTCGAGCTTGACTACATATACCCAGTCAATGGATCGCAAATCAACTTCTTAGCTGTTCTGACACTATTATAGAAATCCTAGGGGCAAAAGTTCCAGTATAAATACTCAATCGCAACAAAAAGAAATAAACAACATTTTGGTTGTTTATTTCAGTAGTCATGCAAAATTAATTTCCTAGTCGAGACAGGAGACAGATGAACGTAGGTCGGGCTTCGGCCGTGAGCTTTTGCCGAACGGTTGAAGCATGAAACCCAACGCCCGATTATGTTACGCTACCGCTAACCCATCCTACAAATAATTGTGCCTCCCCACTTATATCAGGGATCAAGAAAAGTCGTCGTTCTACGACGGGGTTTTAAACCCAAATTTTCGATAATCTCGATCGCAGTAGCTTTGCTCTAGCCCACTGGACTTATTTAGTACAAAAACACTATCGCAGACGTTTTAAGCGTTCTTGGAGGATTTGGGCTTGTTTTTCGGACTCTGCTAAAGCTTGCTTCGTTTTTTGGATTAAAGCTTCTGGAGCTTTTTCGACAAAGCTAGGTTTATTCAAGCGATCGCTCAAACTCTTGATTTCCCCTTCTACTTTAGCTAAATTTTTCGCTAATTTCCCAGCCAATACCGATATATCAACCAATCCAGACAGGGGGATGAGGATTTCTACCGTAGCGACAACACCAGCGATCGCTTGATTGACTTCCTCGGTTAATTTGGCCGTCAAAATTAAGTTTTCGATCTTAGCCAAGTCTTTTAAGTACACTTGTCCGCATTGCAGAATAGCTAATTCTTGACTGTTTTCTGTCTGTAAAATTGCCGTGATCGTTGCCCCCGGTTTAATCCCCGCTTCGGCCCGCAAATTACGCAACACCCGAATACTTTCAATTAATAACTCAAAAGTATTTTCTAAGTCTAGATCGATCAGAGAACTATCAGCTATTGGATAGGTTTCTAAAGCCAAAACCTGCTGATTTCCTTGGGTTAAATGATGCCAAATTTCTTCGGTAATATGGGGCATAAAGGGATGTAATAATTTTAATGTCCCTGCCAAGATAAAAGCCAAAGTTTGCCGGGCCGTGGCACAGGAAACCGATTCTTTATCCTTCCATAAACGAGTTTTTACTAACTCGATATACCAATCACAGAAATCGCCCCAGATAAATTCGTATAGACCTTTAGCCGCTTCTCCCATGCCATAATTTTCTAGATAATCTCTAGTTTTTTGTACTGTTTGATGATAACGAGATAAAATCCAGCGATCAGATAATTCTAAATTTTCTAAAGCTGGTTCTCCCAATTCTTCTGGGGTTTTTCCCTCCAGATTCATCATCACAAAACGGGAAGCATTCCAAATTTTATTGGCAAAATTTCGGGCCGCTTCTACGGATTCCGATTCATCGGTTTTACGGTTGTATTGCAGACTGATATCCTGTCCTGCTCCTGCCACTTCTCGGATTAAGGTATATCGTAAAGCATCGGTTCCATATTTATCAATTAAAATTAGAGGATCGATGCCGTTATTGGCAGATTTAGACATCTTTTTGCCGTTTTCATCCCTAACTAAACCGTGAATATAGACATCTTTAAAAGGCATTTGTCCCGTAAAATAGCCCGCCATCATCGTCATTCTGGCCACCCAGAAAAAGATAATATCAAAACCGGTGACGAGGGTTGTGGTGGGATAATAGGTGTCTAGATCAAGGGTTTTTTCTGGCCATCCCATAGTCGAAAATGGCCACAATCCCGAGGAAAACCAAGTATCTAAAACATCGGGGTCTTGTTGAATAATTATATCCTCTCCATACTCTTGTTTGGCCTTGGCTAAAGCGGAGGTTTCATCCTGAGCAACGACGAAGGGAGTATGATTAGTAATTTCGTTATTAGTTTCACTGATAATATACCAAGCGGGAATTTGATGACCCCACCACAGTTGTCGAGAAATACACCAATCTTTTAGTTTAACTAACCAATCGCGATAAACTTTTGTCCATCTTTCTGGCACAAAACGGGGCGAGTTTTCCTGATCTAAACAGGTTAAAGCTTTTGTGGCCAAAGGTTCAATTTTAACGAACCATTGGGTAGATAAAAGGGGTTCCACGGGAACTTTACCTCGATCGCTATAGGGGACACTATGACGATAGGCTTCAATCTTAACTAAAAAGCCGTCTTCATCGAGTTTTTTAACGACATTTTTGCGGGCAACAAAACGATCTTGACCTGCGAATATTCCGGCATTTTCGTTTAAACTGCCGTCTAAATTCATGATATTAATAAAGGCTAAATTATGGCGTTTACCCATCTCAAAATCCTTGGGATCGTGGGCCGGCGTAACTTTGACGCAACCGGTACCGAATTGGGGATCCACTAATTCATCGGCAATAATCGGGATTTCTCGCCCCATTATCGGTAAAGTGACGGTTTTGCCGATTAAATGGCGATAACGGGGGTCTTGCGGGTTGACAGCGACACCAGTATCACCGAGCATGGTTTCGGGCCTTGTGGTGGCTACTTGAAGATAACCGCTACCATCTCTAAGAGGATAGCGAAAATACCAGAGATTTCCCTCAATATCCTTGTTTTCCACCTCTAAATCGGAAACGGCCGACCGGGATTCGGGACACCAGTTAACTAAGTATTGACCGCGATAGATTAATCCGTCCTCATAGAGTTTGATAAAAGCAGTACGAACAGCATGGGAAAGTCCCTCATCCATGGTGAAACGTTCCCGCGTCCAATCGACGGATACCCCCAAGCGTCGCAGTTGATTAACAATGGTACTACCGGACTCCTCTTTCCATTGCCAAGCGCGTTCGAGGAATTTTTCCCTTCCTAGTTGATAACGGTCGGTTTTTTCGGCTTTTAATTGGCGATCGAGTATAGCTTGTACTGCAATACTAGCGTGATCCGTGCCGGGCAGCCAGAGGGTATTTTTGCCAGTCATGCGTTTGTAGCGAACAAGTGTATCAATCAAGGAACTCTCGAAAGCGTGACCCATGTGGAGACTACCGGTAACATTGGGAGGGGGGATGACTATACAGTAGGTTTCGCCGCCTTTTTCGGGGTTTGCTGTAAATATTTCTTGATTTTCCCAATATTGCTGCCATTTCGTTTCTGTGATCTTGGGATCGTATTGCTTCGATAGTTCCGAGGTCATGATGGGGGGATTCTACAATTCTTAGTTCTTTGTCAATTGTCCCACATTTGGGAGAGATCAAATTCTGGTTTAGTTGCTGGGTAAAAATTTTCAAAAGTCTTATTAAGATAGCTGTTAAGCTGTTAAGTATTTAAATTGCTTGTTGAGATTAGGCAAGAGGCAACCCCCCCCCAACCCTACTTAATAAGGGGGAGATCGGCACCCCCCTTATTAAGGGGGACAGAGGGGATCGAACCTAAAATCCATTTTTAATTTAATTATAACCAGCTACTTAAATTATGACCATAGCAACAGATAAAAGTACCTATAGCTTTGCCGAATATTTACAACTAGAGGAAACGGCAGCCTATAAACATGAGTATCAAGATGGGGAAATCGTACCGATGACAGGAGGCACTACCGATCATAATAAAATTGCTCTCAATTTTGCCGCTTATTTAAAATTTGCCCTCAAAGGACAGAAATATGATATTTTTATCGGTGACGTTAAATTATGGATAGCGCAATATCGTCAAGTAACCTATCCCGATGTGATGCTAATTGAGGGGGAACCGATTTATTATGAAACTGGCAAGACAACTATTACCAATCCCAGATTAATAGTAGAAGTCCTCTCAAAATCAACTCAAAATTATGACCAGGGTGATAAATTTCTCTATTATCGTTCGCTGCCGGAATTGCAAGAATATATTATGATTAGTCAAAGTCGTCCATATATCATGCAGTATAACAAAACTGAGGAAAATAAATGGTTATTAACGGAATACGAGGGCGAAAATGCTAGGTTATCTTTAACTTCTGTCAATTTTGCTCTCAGTTTTCAGGAAATTTACGAAGGAGTTACTTTTAATATAATCAATGATTAAACCAGTTGTTTAAACCAGCTTAAGTTAACCAAAAAATCAATCAATTATGACCATAGCAACAGATAAAAGTACCTATAGCTTTGCCGAATATTTACAACTAGAGGAAACGGCAACCTATAAACATGAGTATCAAGATGGGGAAATCGTACCGATGACAGGAGGCACTACCGATCATAATAAAATTGCAGGTAATTTTTACTTTTATTTACGCCTAAAGTTACCCCAGTCTCACTATAAAATATTTATCGGTGACGTTAAAGTATGGATAGCGCAATATCGTCAGGCAACCTATCCCGATGTCATGCTAATTGAGGGGGAACCGATTTATTATGAAACTGGCAAGACAACTATTACCAATCCCAGATTAATAGTAGAAGTCCTCTCAAAATCAACTCAAAATTATGACCAGGGCGATAAATTTCTTTATTATCGTTCGCTGCCGGAATTGCAAGAATATATTCTGATTAGTCAAAGTCGTCCATATATCATGCAGTATAACAAAACTGAAGAAAATAAATGGTTATTAACGGAATACGAGGGCGAAAATGCCAGTTTATCTTTAACTTCTGTCAATTTTGCTCTCAGTTTTCAGGAAATTTACGAAGGAGTGATATTTAACGATTTGCCTTGAATTTTCGTTTTTTTGCCGGTATTCTCGCCAAGAAAGTCCAGAAATCTATCTCTACAGACCCAATTTCGATGCTAAAGCGATCGCTACTGGGAAAATGCGATGTTCTTGCACTTGAATGCGTTCGTGGAGACTGGCCGCGGTATCATCGGGGAGAATGGGAACCACTGCTTGCATTAAAATTGGTCCACTATCTACCTCCGCGCGAGCGATATGCACAGTACATCCGGTCACTTTTACCCCTGCCGCTAAAGCTTGTTCTACGGCGCGCACACCTTTAAAACTGGGTAGTAAACTAGGATGGATATTGATCACGCGATCGGGAAAAGCATCTAGTAAAACCGGGGTGACAATTCGCATCCAGCCCGCCATAATTACCCATTTTACGCCGTATTCTTGGAAAGTTTCTACTATTGCCCGATCGAGTTCTTCTCTGGGTTTAAATTGACGATGATCGAGGAAAACCGCAGGGATATTGTAGTGAGCGGCTCTTTCTTTTACCTTGGCATCGGGATTATTGTAGATGAGGACAGGAATCCGGGCATTTAGCTGTTTTTTAGCGATCGCTGCCGCTAAAACAGCAAAATTGGAACCACTACCAGAAGCCATCACTCCTAAAGAGAGGGTTTCCTCTAGGGGAATATCGGCCAAACTAAGATCGGGAGAAATTAAACTTGGGGAAATTGTCATCATATTTTATAAGCGAGTTCGAGTGCATTGCAAAAGCTATTGAGGCGATTCAGCAAAGCATTATAGTAAGAATAAGCATCATCCCGTTCCTCTTGGAGATAGGCATACAAGGTTAGCTCAGGCTCTGAAGCTAGGTGATTTTTAGGGATATCGAAACCGACTTCCGTTAGGCGCGTCGATGCGATCGCAACTAGCAGCGCCCCAATGGTATTGGACTCCCCATTGTGAAGATCCCTCAGTCCGGGTAAGATGATCTCGGCCCCTGGCAACTCATTGAGATTCATGATTGCTTCTCCTCTGATGGACATTGAAAACGTTCAATAAAGTTCTCGACTCTGCTTCTCAGCACATCAGGGTTAAGGGAGGGGAATCGGATTAGTTCCGGTGCAATCGCTTCAAAGCATTCCCCTAGCTCATTCAAAGAGAATAATTTGTGTTCGTACATAGCCTCAATATCTTTCAAGTCACGGTCAAACCCTCTCGATAGTTTAGAAAGAGCTTGGGCTGTAAAATCATAGTGATAGAAAGAGATTTGACCTCGTTTGCCAATGAATACGCTTCGATCGCGCCATCCCGGAATAGGGGGCAGAAAATCCTGCGGAGATGCCAGTTCAATGTTGATGTTCAATTCTTTTTTCAGCTTGGCGATCGCTTGAAAAATGCCCGGCGGTTCGGGATCTAGACGGATATCCACATCGACTGTGGAATTCCGCCATCCCACCAGTAAGGCACTCGCTCCACCTGTAAAGTAGATAGTGCCTGAACCCTGAGCTTCTTTACCTAAGATTTGCATTAGGCGTTCTAACTTCTGAGCGTCAACGTTTGCACGCATTTTTTTGCCGTGATTATCTGCCTCAAGTTACGGGTTTAGTTTAGTGCCTACTCAAAGGTAAATTGTACAACTGAATCGAAAAAATCCCTATCCCCTCCCCTATCCCCGTTGTTTCAAACCCGTTTCAATAGCGGCAATTACTGTTTCTATGACTTTAACGCGAGCGAAATACTTATCATTTGCCGCTACAATCGTCCAAGGGGCGACGGGGGTGCTAGTACGAGCTACCATGTGATTAACTGCCACATGATAGAGGGGCTGTTTTTCTCGATTGCGCCAATCTTCATCGGTGAGTTTATGTTGACGATAGGGGTTAGTTTGGCGCTCGTTGAAACGATTTAACTGTTCTTCGGGGCTGATATGTAACCAGAATTTGACTAAAACACAGCCTGAATGGGTTAATTGTGCTTCAAATTCGTTAATTTCTTGATATGCCCGTCGCCACTCCATATCTTTAGCGAATCCTTCCACTCTCTCCACCAAAATCCGTCCATACCAACTGCGATCGAATATACCGATAGTTTTGGCTGCGGGTAATTTCCGCCAGAAGCGCCAGAGATAATGATAGCGGTGTTCTTCCTCCGTCGGAGCAGCAAAGGCAATCACTTGATAACTGCGAGGATCGAGGGTATCGGTTAAGCGTTTGATCGCACCTCCCTTACCGGCGGCATCCCACCCCTCAAAGAGGACTAAAACGGGAATATTTGCCTGAAAAATCTCTAATTGCAGTTTTCTTAATTCCACCTGTGCTTGACGCAAACGGATTTTATAGTCTTCTTTTTCCAATTTGGCACTTAAGTCCACTCTCCCCAGATAATCGGGTTCTGTGGGCAGTAATTGGGCTTGAGGTGGTAGATTGACAGGGGGTTCGATCGGTAATTGGCGCTGATCTAAAGCTTGAGCGATCGTACCGACTAATTGGGAGAGAACTTTTACCCGGGCCCAACGTTGACAGTTGCCCTCCACCAATATCCAAGGGGCAGCCCCCGTGCTAGTGTAGGTAATCATTTCCTCGGCTAAACTGGCATACTCATCATAACGTTTGGCCTGTTGCCAATCTTCTGGACGCACGCGCCAAGATTCTAGCTCATTTTCGGCGTATTCTTTGATGCGTGACTTTAATTCCTTTTGACTGAGGTGAATCCAGAATTTAGCGATCGCCACCCGATCATCAAATAATTGTCGCTCAAAGGTGTTGATATCGCGCATGACTAGGGGAATCTGGGAGGAGGGCAATTTATTTAAGAGTCGATCCTCTAGTAGATGGGTGTACCAACTGTGATAAAAAATGCCGATACTGCCTTTTGCTGGCAGTTTTTGCCAAAATCGCCATAAAAACGGGTAACTTTCCTCTTGAGGGGAAGGGGTTAAAATTGGATGGACGGTAAAACCGCGAGGATCCATATAGTTAACCATTTTTTTGACTAAAGTTCCCTTCCCCGCCGCCGCCCAACCTTCCAAAACCACCACCACGGGTAATTTACACTCCCAACAGGACTGCTGTAGCGATCGCAGTTGTTGCATTAAATCTTTAATTTGTGATTGATAAGTTTCCTTGTCAAGGGAAAGAGATAGATCGAGGGGACTTAACATGATGGTCAACTCAAAGCAAAATTAGGGTATAAAGTTATAGACAAGTCAATTTCAAATAGGTATGATCGCGTGTCTCAAGTTAAACCTACCATTCTCGTTACTGGCGGTGCGGGTTATATTGGTTCCCATGCAGTTCTAGCGCTCAAAAATGCCGGTTATTCCGTCATCGTACTCGATAATTTATCCTACGGTCACGCCGAAATCATTAAGGATATATTAAAAGTTGAGTTAATTGTCGGTGATACTAGGGATCGATCGCTGCTGGATAATTTATTTGCTAGTCGTGATATTACCGCTGTCATGCACTTTGCCGCTTTTATTGCCGTGGGGGAATCGGTCCAAGAACCGGCTATTTACTATCAAAATAATGTTAGTGGTAGTCTGACTCTTTTGCAAGCGATGATCGCCGCCGATGTGAAGAAATTTGTTTTTTCTTCCACCTGTGCCATTTATGGAATGCCGAAGGAAATTCCGATGACAGAAAATCACCCTCATCATCCCCTCAGTCCCTACGCTGCCAGTAAGGAAATGGTGGAACAAATTCTTAGGGATTTTGATCGGGCCTATGGTTTAAAATCGGTGGCTTTCCGTTATTTTAATGCTTCAGGGGCTGATCCCAGTGGTTTATTAGGGGAAGATCACCAACCGGAAACCCATTTAATTCCCTTGGCTTTATTAACTGCCCTGAAAAAACGGGATTCTCTGTCAATTTTCGGCACGGATTATGATACTCCCGATGGTACTGCTGTGCGGGATTATATCCATGTTAATGATTTGGCCCAGGCTCACGTTTTAGGCTTAGAATATCTCTTAAATGGGGGCGAAAGTAATGTGTTTAATTTGGGTAATGGTAACGGTTTTTCTGTGCGTGAAGTGATTGAAACAGCGCAAGCGGTAACTGGTTTAGATATTCCGGTCATCGAAAGTCCCAGAAGGGCAGGTGATGCCCCCATTTTAATCGGCAGTAGTGATAAAGCTAAACAGGTTCTCGGTTGGCATCCCCAATATGCCGATCTCAAGGTAATAGTTGAACACGCTTGGAATTGGCATCAAAAAAGACACGCTTAACAGCGATCGAGTGCTAAACTTTAGTATTATCAGATTGAACAATTCTATCAGTCGATAACAGTAAAAAACTGCTAAGTAGGTGGGTGTAATTAAATATAAGATGAACGTAGGTTGGGTTGAAGCATGAAACCCAACGCCCGCTCATGTTACGCTACCGCTAACCCATCCTACAAATAATTGTGCCTCCCTACTTAGAGGCTGATAGTTTACCGCTATAAGCTTCCCTAGAATCATCTCAAATACAATGCTATGAATAAAAAAATAATCTTAATATTTATAGGCTTGACTTTTTTAGCAAGTTGTGCTGATAGTAAACAGTTTCAATGTCAAAAAATCTATCGGATTGCCAACGAAGTCGCCCAAGAAACCAAATCTTTAACCAAGGGTCAAGGGACAGAAATTGACCAAAAAAGTTGGCTATTAGCCGCCGATAAAATCGAACAGGCCGCGGAAAATATGAAAAAATTAGCAGTGAAGGATCCTGAACTAGAGAAATATAAGACCACTTTCGCTCAAGTTTACGAAGATTATGCCACTGCCACTCGTGAAATAATTCAAGTGATCGAAACTCGCAATAAAAACGGGGCAAAATTAGCACAGGAAAAGGTCAGAAAAGCTGGCCAATTAGAAAAGGAAACTGGCGAAGCTTTTAATACCTATTGTCAAGCACAGTAAGGCACTATTAGCACAGCTATTGTGGTGGGTTACTGAATCTTGACTTTTTACCCCAAAAATATAAGGTCTAATTGCCTATATTGTGGTGGGTTACTGAATCTTGACTTTTTACCCCAAAAATATAAGGTCTAATTGCCTATATTGTGGTGCGTTACGCTATCGCTAACGCACCCTACGGATTAGGGTTTAATTGCGTACAAAGTGCCGACATTTTTACTGCGAGGCATCCGGGAGAAGATGATAAAACCGAAGTCTTGCAGATGTTTGACTAAAGCATCGGGACCTTTTTTATGCCATTCCATCATGATAATTTTAATCTGTCCTAATTGACCAGTTGCCGCTAAAGAATCGAGGATTTCGTATTCGGAACCTTCACAATCAATCTTGGCAACAATATCGCTATCGGGATAATCAGAGGTAATACCTTTAAACACATCGGTGAAAGGTTTCAGAATTAAATCGGCTGTAGCTGTTTGTTTCGAGGCAAAAGGTTTTAATTGGTTGTCAATACCAGAAATACCAACACTACCTTTAACATTGTAATCGTATTCGACTTGAATAATTTCATCACGAGCGCCGACTCCATAATCAAAAGCTTTAATCTTCTCCGCTAGATTAGGATTGAGGGCAAAATTTCTGAAAGCTTGGTCGTAGGTAGCCTTAAAAGGTTCGTAACTATAGACAGCTTTCACATTAGATCGATTGGCAAAAAAGAGACTAGCAAAACCCGTATTCATACCAATATCGATCGCTACACAGGGCTTGTCATAGAGGAAATTATATACACCTAACAGGAAAATTTCATGGGCGATATCCAAATCCTGTCCCGTCTCGATAATTAGCTTAACTCCATCGATCTCGATAATTAATTCCTGTTGCTCATCGATATAAAATTTACAATCAGCCAGAGATTTTAAAGCGTTAGCTTTGTTAACAACTTTACTAGCCAAGAGGAAATCCTGCTTATTTTTGCTTAAACTGATCCCTAAGGGTTTATAAAAAAGTTGACCAGATTTAGCATCATATTCCACATAATTAGGACTAATATTATGCTCTGCCAATTGACTAGACCAGTATTGATCAGCAATATGAGGGTAAGTCTTAAATTGCCGATAGCGTTTATGTGCATCTAACAGTTTTTGATAAAGCATTGCTTGTCTAGCCTCGATTTTCTAGGATGGATGAAGGTAATTTTATGGACAAGTCTGACAAAATTTGATATGCTTGTCAAGAAAATCCCTCTTCTCTAAGCATCAGAAGTCAGGAAACCCATCTCAAACAAGGTAACACAGACCATCAGGAGTTAACAAGCCTTGAATTACTCTGATTTTATATTTTGGTGGATATTAATCCTTTTTAGCGTCCCTTTCCTAACGGCGCGCTATATAGCGAAGTCCTTCAATCTCTGGCGAGGTGTTTTTGATGGAGTTGGATTAGCGGCGCTTTCCCTGATCCTGTTTTATTACGCCAGTCGCACCAGTTTCCTCGTTTTCATCGTCTCCCTAGCCTTTAACTACATTATGGTCTGGCTAGTGCTGAAAATGGGCGGCTGGAAAGCGAATATCCTAGCCACTATCGTTATCGTCATCGATATTCTCGTCCTTGCCTACTTCAAGTATTTCGGCTTTTTTGTCCAGGAAGTCATCGGATTATTCGTTTCCCTCCCCTCTAACTGGAAGGAACTTTCCCCAATTCCCGTGCCTACCCAAATACCACCGGGGGTATCCTTCTATACCTTCCAGATGGTGGCTTTCGTGGTGGACTCCCTACGGGAAAAGAAAAAGAAACCCCTAGCCGTCCTCGATTATGTCAATTTTATCTCCTTTTTCCCGCAAATTGTCGCAGGTCCGATCGAGCGTCGCCGGGATTTATTACCACAAATTGAATCCTTTCGTCTCAAATTTACAGGAGAAAACTTCGAGAAGGGTTTGCGTTGGCTTTCCCTCGGTTTATTTATGAAATTTGTCCTCGCCGATAACCTGGCTCCCTACATCGAATTAGATAAGATGATTGACAATGCTTGGTATATCTGGTTTGAGGCCTTTTTATTCACCCTGAGAATCTATTTTGACTTCGGTGGTTATAGCTTTATTGCTGTTGGTTTAGCTTATTTTGTCGGCATTAGATTGGAATTAAACTTTTTAGCTCCCTACACATCCCAAAGTATTAACGAATTTTGGCGACGTTGGCATATTACCCTCAGCACTTGGTTTCGAGATTATGTGTTTTTACCCCTGATGGGTTCCAATAAAAGTTGGGCGCCTTTTTATCTATTCATTACCTTTACTCTCTCTGGTTTCTGGCACGGTGCAGCTTGGAATTTTATCTTTTGGGGCGCTTACCACGGGGCATTATTATTATTACTGCGTTATCTAGGCCGACCTTTCTATGCTTTCGTCGGAAAATACGTTTCTCAGCCGCAAATTGTCTCCTGGGCTTTAACGCAATTGGCTGTCATTTTTGGTTGTCTCTTTTTCATGGAGATTAACACCAGAAGATTAATCGGCAAAATGCTGGTTATTGCCAATCCTTTCAATTATTCCTTGGCTAATATCGGGGAAATTTTTAGTTCCTATACTCTCAATCAAGGAGCAGTTTTAAGCGTCGCTTTAGTTATTGGTATCATTGTTTTAATCCTCGAACATCTGGCTATTGCTCAGAAAAAGTTTGAATATGAACTATTACTATCGCCTTGGCTGTCTAAAATATTGCTAGGTTTAACTATTCTCCTAGCTTCCACTAATACCGGTGACTTTATTTACTTTGAATTCTGATGAATACTAAATCCTTTAACATTTTCCCCTGGTTAGCCTCTCTGGGAGTCGCTTGGTCCCTCGGCTTTGTTTATAATGTCATCTACGGCGGCGAATTAAGCTGGTTGCGGATGATGTACGAAGAAAAATCTGCGATCGCTGCTAGGATCGAAGGACCGCGGCGTTTAATCGTCACGGCAGGATCGGGGGCGCATTATAGCATAAATTCGGAATTAATGGCCAAAGAATTGGGAATGCCGGTGGTTAACTTCGGTTTACAGGGTGATATCGGGTTAAATGTCATTGCCGCTATGATTCTCGAAAAGGCGCGCCAAGGGGATGTCATTCTGCTGATTCCTGAATATCTCATGCTCATGGATGAGGACGGTTTTAATCGCGGCGAAGGACTTTGGGGATCGGCACCTTTTAGCGTCGCTATTGGCAAACCAGGGTTAGGTGGAATACCTTTAAAAACCATGATCGAGGATACTTGGTTATTAGGTATTCCGGGGATGCGTGCAGTCACTAAATCCACGGTTGATTTATTCACTAAAGGCAGAATGACGGGTTATCTTTCCGATCCGATTACTAATACAGGTGATCCGACTATAGTTAAGGAAAGAACAGGGAAATGGTGGCAAATGACCTTTGATACTCCTGCTTCTCCTCACTCGATTAAATTGATTGAAAAACTCAAGAAAGATTTGGAAGCAAAAGGGGCGACTTTAGTGGTTTCTTTGCCCTGGGTTTATGCTAAAAATGATGGTAAGACTCTTGCTAATATTCGCAAATCTGCCGAAGAATTAAGTCGGGTTGTGCCAACAATTTACGACCCAAAAGACTTGAATATTAAGACCGATTCTACCATCTTTGCTGATACCCATTATCATCTTTTGCCTCCAGCAAGAATTATTCGTTCAGAACAATTAGTTTCGGAACTGAAACCCATCCTAAACAAAACTGAGAATAAAAATCCATGAATAAACCTATAACTAAGATTTGCATTCTCGGCGGTGGTTTTGGAGGGTTATACACAGCCCTCGATCTGAGTCGATTAACGGCAGTAAAATCAGGTCAATGGCAAATAACTTTAGTTGAACCAAAAGACCATTTTCTCTTTACTCCCCTTCTCTATGAATTAATTACAGGAGAATTGCAACGCTGGGAAATTGCCCCCTCCTACCGTCAATTATTAACAGGAACTCAGGTTAATTTAAAACCTCAAAAAGCTAGTAATATTGACTTAAACAATCATCAAGTATATTTAGAAAATGAGGAAGTTATAGATTACGATTACCTCGTTTTAGCGGTGGGAGTGCGGAATCGTTGGCCGGCTATACTGGGGTTAGCTGATTATGGGCTAACTTTTCGGAGTTTAGAGGATGTAGAAAAATTACAAACAGCAATTCATGACTTAGAAACTCAAGGAAAATCCTCAATTAATTTAGCAATTATTGGCGGCGGTCCCAATGGGGTAGAATTAGCCTGTAAGCTGGCTGATGGTTTAGGAAAAAAAGGCAAAGTTCATCTAGTGGAAAGGAACGAGGAAATACTGCAAAACTTCCCTAAATCGGTGCGTGTTGCTTCCTATCGTTCCCTTTTAGCCAAGAATGTTAGTCTCTATTTAAACACGGGATTAAAGGAAGTTACCGCTAATTCCATGACCGTATTTAAAGATAATACAAATGAAGTTATCCCCATTGATTTATTATTGTGGACAGCAGGAACCCAAGCACAGGATTGGATCAATCATTTAGATTGTCAGAAAACAGCACAAGGCAAATTATTAACCCGTTCCAGTTTACAATTAATCGACTATCCCGAAGTTTTTGCCCTTGGGGATATAGCCGAAATTTATCCCAGTAAACAGGTAATTCCTGCCACAGCACAGGCAGCCTATCAAGCAGCCAGTGTAGTAGCCAAAAATATCTCGGCAGTGATCAGAAAAAAATCGCCCCAACCCTATTATTATCTCCATTTAGGTGATATGTTAACCTTGGGTAAACAATCAGCCCTTGTCTCCAGTTTTGGCATTAATATTACTGGTAGATTAGCCGATATAATGCGTCGCTTTGTCTATATTATGCGTTTACCCAGTCAACGCCATCAGTTGAAAGTGTTTCAACATTGGGCGAAAAAAATTCTTCTCCGACTCCGTTATTCACAGGTGTTATCTAATACTAAATCCGTTGAGCATAGGCTACATATCAGGACAGGCAAAAGGCAAAAGGGAGAATAAATAATCAGTTCCAACCAGGTTGTTAGTCCTTACACAATTGGCTACAATAGCCCTACACAAGCTACGAGAGAAAAGTATGCCTGAATTAAAAATTAGCATTAGTGAGGCTGCTTACAAAACGCTGTTAGCACTCGTTGACTCCTCTGGGGATACGCTCCCAACAGTATTAGACAAAGCCATCGAAAATTATCGCAGATATGTTTTTCTAGTTCAAGCGAATGAAGCCTTCGCCGCCTTAAGGAAGAATGAGACTTTATGGCAAGAGGAAATTTCTGAAAGGCAGACATGGGAGCAAACTCTCGCTGATGGAGTAGAAGGGTAGTGGCAGAAATTACCAGAGGAGAAATATGGCTAGCAGACCTTAATCCAGTAAGGGGGCATGAACAGGCTGGTAAGCGTCCATGTTTAGTGATTTCAGCAGACCTGTTTAATCAGGGTGCATCTGGCTTAGTTGTTGTTTTGCCAGTAACTTCTAAAGACAAAGGAATCCCTTTTCACCTAAAAGTGGAACCGACCGAGGGAGGAGTGAAAATGCCAAGTTTTATCAAGTGCGAGGACGTAAGATCAATCTCAGTAGAACGACTTGAGAAGCGATGGGGAACTGTATCCTCAGAAACGCTGGCATTGGTTGAAGACAGGCTGAGAATCTTAATGGGACTGTAATGAAGATAGTTTCACCAATTTGCGCTCCAAGCCCAGGTTTTAGTTTGCATTCTTCCACTGTTCCAATGCCACCTTCGTGTGACTGTACCATTCTGAATTTGATTACGATTAGGCTTGCCCTCGTAACGCGCCGATAGACTAACCAGTGCCTTCGGCATCGCACTTAAACTCACAGTTTCAATCAATGTGCATGGTGCGTTCCCAAAAATCGATCGGTGGAGCAGTAGGAGCCATATTAGGGAACGCACCCTAGGGCTGAAAACGGAGATTTTGAAGAGATCGCACTTGAGCAATGGTTTCAAAATCACGGTCGTTGTGAATCAGAAGCAGATCATTTTCCAGTGCCGCTTGAGCAATACAGCAATCAATTGGGCTGCGAACAGTCAATCCTTGACGAGGCAGATCATAGTAAATACGTGCAGCCGCTTGCCAGGAAGAAGGCCTGAGTTCAACATAATCCTGCACTTCGAGGTAAGTAGAGAGGATTGTCCACTCTTGCTCGTTTAAGCTCCCTTGAAGCAGTTCAAGCTGGGTAAAGCGGGTGAGTAAAATCTCACGATTTGCAATTAACGTTTCCAGTTGCTGGCGAACTTGACCACTGCGATCGCGGAAGACGCTGATCCACACAGATGTGTCAATCAGCAACATGACGAGTTTCACGTAGGGCTTTATAATCAAAATCTGGAGCAAATTGAATTTGTCCGGCAAGGTCGAGAAGGTTTTTCTTACGGCGGCATCTTACGAATTCTTGTAGAGCAAGATTCATTAGTTCCTCTTGGGTGGTGAGGTTAGTCAGTTGAAAGGCTTCCTTGAGAAGCGATTCATCAAGGTTGAGGGTAATTTGCATAGGATGGATATTAGATTGAAGTATAAGTGATTATTCTCTTTACATTTTAATCCGATAGATGACTAACCCACCTCTGGGCATATCTTTGTTAGTTGGCTCTCAAGCTTTAAGCTACATACGGCAATGGCGTAGTGTCTTCGGCATCGCACTTTAAACCACAACTTCAATCAATGGGCATGGTGCGTTCCCCAAAATCGATCGGTGGAGCAGTAGGATGCAGATTAGGGAACGCACTCTACAAGATCGGCGATCTGCTACGCAGTGCCTTTGGCATCGCACTGGCACCGCAAAGCGTCATCCAGTTAACCGCCTTGTTGGGCAGGATTGTGATACGTTGGTCTATGCTTAGGATCATCCTGTATCAAGGAGTTGTTATTTCCTGTATAGAGAAACTGAGATCCACCAAAAACAACGCCAGCCAGGTTTCCTTTCTTGCGTTGGTGATAGTGATATGAACCAAGTGAATCGGAAATATTCATAATTGATCCACATATATAGTGTTCATGGAGTTTACAGCAGATCCCATTCCCGCCTGATCTGTCTGCACCAAATACAATGACGGGGTTCGTCAGGGCAAATGGCATTGATACAGTGGAGATATGTGCGTCAGTAACGGCATCGTTGATGGACAGGGAAAAGTAGGAGCCTGCATCAGAGTGTGCATACTCAAGTTTGACGTAACTGTTCACATCTGGATCAATAGGCCCCTTGAGTTTTCTGGTTTCCCCGTCCTCTTTAATGAGCGAGAAGTAAAGCGTCCCCGAGCAATAAGTTGCAATTAATTGGTCACCATTGTCCCCTGTGATCTTGGTCAATACTGGGATATCATTAACTTGGTAAGTGTCTATCGATAGGTGGTACACGCAGGTCAAACCAGGCTGCCCATAGGGGATTGATTTACCTATCGTGCACAGATCGCAAAGTCGATTAAATAGGAGATCATAGGTTATTATCTCGATCCGAGGGATTCTTTGGGAACATAAGTAGTCATGCAAAATAAATTTCCTAGTGAAGACAGGCAAGAAGCAATAGGCAATAGGCAAAAGCTTTATCGAAATGTGTAATTAATTTTGCTTAGGTACTTAATGATTCGATTAAAGGAAGATCATTGTCTTCCGATAGTGCGTATAGCAACTTAGCCCTAACCTCCGATATCCTGTCAATGCAAAATAGTGAACACAAGTAATTACGAGTCTCCTTATTGCCGATAATTGAACGACAGTACTCGGAACATTGAGAAATATATGTTTCTGCCCGGGAAGTTAGTTTTGCCCTATTCCCATCAGATCTTTCCGTGGAAATTTTGCCAACAAATGGCGTCTTCAACTCAACAATGATTACTGCATTTGACATCTCATCAAGGCAGATGAAGTCAGGTTCTGGTGTAAATCTTAGATCTTCGTCGTATGGCAACTTATTTGGCGAGCGTTTTTCAAATGATCTGGGACTCTTTGCTTTTAGGCCAATAAAGAGGATAGGATGACTCTCAAAAAGGTTTTGATAATCCTCTTCACAATTGGAATGTTTTTCAATCAAAATGCCGTAAAAGGCCAGAAGACCCCGCCAGAGACTATTATCGATCATGTGTTGCCTCAGCATCCTTAAGTTTCATAGCGAACCTGTTTTCCGCCCAACGTTCCCATTATGCCGCTGCCATCCTTGTTTTCAAATACAAAAATATGAATCTGCCTGTTATTGATGTGCCTCCATATACGCTCGTAGCAATTGATTGATCTGTGTTTGATAGCCACGCCCTTGAGACTTAAACCACTCTAATACATCGCTATCAATGGGGAGTGTAACTTGAGTCTTGGCTTTTGTAGCAGGTGAACCCCGCCGCACTACCGCCTTAGCAAACATTTCTGACGTAATCTCTGGACAATCTGATAAATCAATATCTTCATCGCTCATCGCATCCAATCGTTGCCAATCAGTTTGAGAGTTGCTCGAAGTAGGTTCGTTGTTCATATTTCGTCGCTTTTCTTGCAGAAATAATACGGGTGCAATCCTCACGTTCTGTATGGACAACGGCAATCACTCGCCCTTGCAACAAACCGAATGTGACAAAACGCCGCTCTCCATAACCGTAACGATCGTCCTCAACCGTTACAATATCCCCATCAAACACGGCTGGAACATCGGTAAAATCTATTCCGTGCTTACGAAGATTAGCAAGACGTTTTGCTTCATCCCATTCATATTCCATAACCGAACGACAGCTACAATAACCAATTGTAGTTATAAATTGTCGTTACAGCTATCCATGCCAAGCAATTTTTATCGTCAATGAATGCCCCGCAAGCAACTTAAAGCCACTGTCCTAACCGAGGACTTGCCGCATAACTACATATTACAGGTCAACTTTCTATATAACACTCTCCAGAGTAACGATATGGGTCAACTTTCTGTATATTACACCCAAAAGCCTGTTAGCCAGATTAGTTTACTGCAAACAATCTCCTTTAAGGAGACTGATCACAGAAGCCTTCTAGAGTTCTAGCAAAGATTCTTAGATCTGACTGCACTTTGTCACAAAATTTTACTATTATTTTGACACTTTTAATAGTTATTGAATAGGGGAAATTAACCGATAATTAGGGCTTGCTGAAAAAGTACGGGCGAAGCATTCGGATAGAAAATCTCCAGTTTCACCGATAGGTTATTGCCCGAATGCTTCGCCCCTACAGGACGCGGGCCGATGAAGACGCAAAAAGCCACAAAACCCTTACCTTGCCTACATTTCACATTTATTCAGCAAACCCTAATTAATAACTGGTTGGGGTGCGTTAATTTAAGCAATAACACACCCTAACTTTGTATTAATGCAAGAAATGACGAATGCCTGTTAAGACCATAATTAAACCTAACTCATTAGCGGCATTAATCGAATCCTGATCTTTTAAAGAACCTCCGGGTTGAACAATTGCCTCGATACCAAACTGGGCCGCCGTGCGAACAGAATCATCAAAGGGGAAAAAGCCATCACTAGCTAAATAGCCACCTTTAGCCGCTTCCCCTGCTTGTTCAAGGGCAATTTTCACCGAACCAACGCGATTCATTTGTCCGGCACCAACGCCTAAAGTAGTTTGATTTTTTGTCACCACAATAGCGTTAGATTTAACGTGCTTAGATACTTTCCAAGCAAACAGTAATTCCGCTAATTGTGCGGCAGTGGGTTGTTTTTCTGTCACCACGCGCCAATCATCCGGAGTTTCTACCAGATCATCGGCCGCTTGTACTAGAAAACCGCCGGCGATAACTTTTACTGTTTGTTTTTCTCCCCTGCTTAAATCCGGCAGCAATAAAATCCGCACTTTTGACTTTTTAGCGAGGATATCCCGGGCTTCAGGGCTACAATCGGGGGCAACCACGCATTCTAGGAAGGTTTTCGTTAATTCTTTAGCGGTTGCTTCATCTATGGCTTGATTTAGGGCAACAATACCCCCAAAAGCGGAGGTAGCATCGGCATTAAAAGCTTTAGTATAAGCTTCCACTAAACTACCACCGATCGCCACCCCACAGGGATTAGTGTGTTTCAAGATAGCGGCGGCCGGTTCTTCCCTGCCGAATTCGGCGATTAAACGGCGGGCTGCTTCCAAATCGACTAAATTGTTATAACTTAGTTCTTTTCCCTGCAATAAGGTCGCTTTTCCCCAACCGTGAGCCATTGTACCGCTACCATACCAAGTGGCACTTTGGTGGGGATTTTCGCCATAACGCAGGGTTTGCACGGCATTTCCCGCCAAATTAAAGCGCGTCGTTTCTCCGTTTAAGCTGGCGAAATAGGATGCGATCGCTCCATCGTAGGCATTGGTTAAAGCGAAGGTTTCCCCCGCCATTTTTTGACGGAATTCCAGGGAGATTTCGCCGTTATTTTGCCGTAATTGGCTTAAATACTGCTCGTAATACTTCGGGTTACTGATGACAGTCAAATGGGCGAAATTTTTAGCCGAGGCGCGTAACATCGCCGGACCACCAATATCGATTTGTTCGATCGCCTGAGCGGTGGTAACATCAGGATTAGCGATCGTCTGTTCAAAGGGATAGAGATTAACCACCACCAAATCAAAAGGACGAATTTGATTAGCCTCCATTTCCGCTAAATCTGACTGCCAATCCCTTCTAGCCAAAATACCGCCATGGATGCGAGGATGGAGAGTTTTCACCCTTCCTCCCAAGATTTCAGGAGAGCCTGTGTATTCTCCCACTTTAATCACGGGAATCCCCGCCGATTGCAGTGTTTTGGCGGTTCCTCCACTGCTAATAATTTCAAAATCAAATTCTTCTGTTAGCTGACGGGCAAAGTCAACTATTCCGGTTTTGTCAGTCACGCTGATCAGCGCTAAACGTCCCATAGTAGTGATCTATAAGCAACAATTTCAGTATATCTCAGTCCTAACCCGTTAAAAATTAAAAAAAGTAGGTTAGTAAATAATCAGCTGCTTCTATATTTTTATCTCTCAAATAGCAACTTATGCCAAGGCAATTTTTAAAGTCCTCCTTGAAAGATTTAGTCTGACTTGTTAAAAAATACAGGATTTTTTAGGGTAACGAAGTCCATCGAGATTAGTGAAAACCCCTTGGCAACCGTCATCGCCAAATGTTGTCAGATTACCATCATCGGCCAATTCAAGTCTGAATTGCATTACTGTCTGATCTACCTTCATAGAATACCTCATTCGGGCTACGATAGTCAAGACATTTTCGAGGACGATTGTTAATCAAGTTTACGGCTCTTTCCACCTCCTCTGGCTTAAGGATTTTAAAATTCGTTCCCTTGGGAAAAAATTGTCTTAACAGTCCATTAGTAGGCTCATTTAATCCCCTCTCCCAAGAATGATAAGGAGTAGCAAAATAAAAATCTGCTCCTAGTTTCTGACTCAACTCTTGATGTCCACTTTCACTATTCATAGAACGTAGGTTGGGTTGAAGCATCAAACCCAACGCCCGATTATGTTACGCTACCGCTAACCCATCCTACAAATAATTGTGCCTCCCTACTTAAAAAATTGGTTGACTGTCTCAAATTTCACTATTCATAGAAACAGTTTCACCTATCCGAGGGATTTATATAGGGCTTGCTGAATAAATGTGAAATATAGACGAGGTAAAGGTTTTAGGGTTCTGTTTTGCTCTCACAGGTGCAAGATTTTGAGAGAATCGTCGTTCAAAACCTTGCGTCTTCATCGGCCCGTGTCCTGTAGGGGCGAAGCATTCGGGCAATAAAATTCCCGTTACGAAAATCAAAACTACATAGTATAATGGTACTGTTAATTATTTTTCGAGGTGTCAATATGACTTTAACAGAAAAACAAAAAAACCTTTTGCGATGGATAGTTAAAGAAGTACGGGCTGGTAATCTTAAAGAGGACAGTATTTGGTACATTACGACTCTTACAGATTGTGGTTGGGTTGATTACAAGGGTTCTGATAGCTGGCCTCCTGTCACATTCGCAACGTTCGATATATTAGAAGAATATGGTTATATTAAGTGGCAAAAAAAAGACTCGGATCAATACAAGGGCGCTCTAACAGGAAAAGCTTATGAAGCGGTTGATTCTAACTTTAACGAACCCAATCGCTCGGCTATTCCTCATCTAATTCCCTTGACTGAAGTTGAACATTTAGACTCCGAACTATGGGAGAGAGTCCGTTTTTCTGTGAGTGCGGGTGGAGATAATCCAAAAGCGTGGGATACTGCGATTCGCAATGCGACAGTGGTTTTAGAGGACCGCATGAGGAAACTGGGAAATATTGATAATATTAATCAAAAAGCCACGGGTAATGGTATTGTTAACCTAATTTTTGGAAGCAATAAATCTGTACAAAAAGATCAGCTTCCATCAGAAGAATTAGAGGCATACCGTGATTTATATTCGGGTACAATGAAGCGTTTTCGTAACCGTTACGCTCATCGATTCATCGATCCTAAACCAGAGGAGGGTGGGGCAATTATCCTATTCATCAATTTATTGTTGAAGATGCTAGATGATTTAAATTGGGAGACAGAAAACGAGAATACATAAATCTCTAATTCTTGTCTGGTTTAACGGTGGATTACGCTGACGCTAATCCACCCTACTGTAGGATAATTGTCTTCTAGCTTCGTAGAGGATGACAGCAGTAGCGATCGCAACATTTAAAGATTCCACACCACCAAAGAGGGGAATTTTCACCGTTTCATCGGCTAAAGTCGCTAATTGGGGTGATAAACCGGCTCCTTCATTGCCTAATAATATTAAAGTCGGACGGGTAAAATCAATCTCCCAGTGGTTTTTGGTGGCTGTGGGTAAAGTCGCGATCGCTTTTACCCCCTGTGCTTGATATTTTTTCACTAAAGCCGATAAATCCGATTCTACCACTAGCGGCGATCGAAACCATTCCCCGGCGGAACTGCGGATCACTTTCGGGTTATCGATTTCGACGCTATCGAGACTTAACCAGATACCCTGTACCTCTGTAGCCACGGCAGTGCGAATAATAGTGCCGAGATTACCCGGATCCTGCAATCTTTCCAAAACTAAGCCCAATTGTAGCGGATTTGGGGGGATTGGATGAAGGTGATCACGGGAAATAGTGGCAATCACACCATCGGGATTAACCGTTGTTGCTAGGGAAGCGAGGACTTCCGGGGAAACTATCTCGACTCGTTTCGCCTGATTTTGAAACTTCTCTGCTAATTCTGCCTGTCTTTGCTGCCACTTTTCAGTATAACAAACCGTTTCTAGGGAACAATTCACCGCTAAAGCCGTCTCTAGTAAGTGCGTTCCCTCAATTAAGGACAAATTCTGCTCCTGTCGCTCTCTAGTGCGGTGTAGCTTGCGAATTTGCTTGATTAAAGGGTTTTGAACACTGCTAATCATAGCCAATCGTATTTTTCACCCCGCTAGGGCTGCCCTAAATAACTACGTTTTGAGGGAGATAATGCGGAACTCGGGACTTGAACCCGAAAGTCTTTGCAGACACTAGAACCTGAATCTAGCGCGTCTACCAATTCCGCCAGTTCCGCATTTTTCTTTCACAATCTCCTATTATACTATCGGACAATCCATAAGTCAAGATAGTTGAGATAATTAAGACAAAAATCGTTTTTCAGGGTAGAATCACCGATAATTCGTTCAAAAATCTGATAAAATGCAGTCTAATTTTACCGAAGCTTTCCTTAGCCAAGACTCCCAACCAAGATAAATGAATCATCCTATGACCATCGATACCGAGCATCCCTATTTAGAAATTCAAGGTCGTCACTCTCTCAAGGGTGAAGTCAAGATCAGTGGTGCCAAAAATGCCGCTCTAGCGATTATGGCGGGAGCTTTACTCTGCTCCGACGAGTGCCAGATTAGTAATGTACCTGCTCTAGCCGATATCGAGCGGATGAGTCAAATTCTCTCGGCTTTAGGCGTGCAAGTCCGTCACACCGGAGATAGACTAGAGATTGATGGCAGAGACCTCCAACAAGCTCAAGCACCCTACGATCTCGTCTCCCAGTTGCGAGCCAGTTTTTTCGCCATCGGACCGATTTTAGCCCGTTTAGGAGAAGCAAAAGTTCCCCTCCCCGGCGGCTGCGCCATTGGGGCCAGACCAGTGGACCTGCACGTTAGAGGCCTACAGTCAATGGGTGCAGATGTATTAATTGATGGCGGCATGGTACACGCCCGCGTTAAAGGTAATGGTCGTCTGAAAGGGGCGAATATTTATCTGGATTATCCCAGTGTGGGAGCGACGGAAACCCTAATGATGGCGGCGACTTTAGCGGACGGGGAAACCATTCTCGGTAATGCAGCCCAGGAGCCAGAGGTGATTGATTTAGCCAATTTTTGTGTTTCCATGGGGGCAAAAATTCGCGGTGCCGGGACCAATACAATTGTTATTGAGGGAGTTTCCCGTCTGCACAGTACCGATTATGATATCATTCCCGATCGCATTGAAGCCGGGACTTTACTGATAGCCGGGGCGATTACCCGCTCAGAAATTAGTCTTTATCCCGTGATTCCCAGCCATTTAGCTTCGGTAATTGCCAAACTGCACGAAATCGGTCCGCAAGTGGTGGAAGATGGTCCTAATCGTCTCCGGATTATCCCTAGAGACTTAAAAGCCACCGATATGGAAACCCTACCCTATCCCGGTTTTCCCACGGATATGCAGGCCCAATTTATGGCTCTATTAACTTTAGCCGAGGGCAGTAGCGTGGTTAATGAGACGGTTTTTGAAAATCGTCTGCGTCATGTGGCCGAATTAAAGCGTCTGGGAGCAGATATCAAGGTCAAAGGAAATGTGGCTTTAGTGCGCGGTGTGCCTTTCCTCTCCGGGGCGCCGGTGATGGCCACGGATCTACGCGCTTCGGCAGCTTTGGTGGTGGCAGGATTGGCAGCCCAAGGAACTACTATTGTGCAGGGACTCCATCACCTCGATCGAGGTTACGATAATTTAGAGGGTAAATTAAGAGCATTAGGGGCAAATTTACGCCGGGTTGATCCTTTAGCCTTAGAATTGGCTACCCTGTCTCCATCTTAATAGGATGATTAGTTATCGCTGTTCTATCGGTGTTGAGGATTCCCGTGAGCAACAATATAGGACAGCGTTAATCGTGCTTAGTTGTTCTATATTGACGGAACCTTTCATCAGCGATCGCATTTACCAAATCTTAGCCATTACTAACACAAACCCCGGCAATTCTGGATCACCACTAATGGTTTCAGGAGCATTTAAAATCTCCGGTTCTTGATGGGGACGATAAATATAGACTTGGCGATTTTGGCGATCAATTAACCAACCCAATAAAGTACCATTGGCAATATATTCCTCCATCTTTTTCCGCAGACTGGATACTGTATCACTAGCAGAACGCAATTCAATGACAAAATCGGGACAAATGGGGGCAAAAGAGGCTTTTTGTTTTTCTGTTAAAGCATTCCAGCGTTCTAATTTAATCCAAGCAGCATCCGGTGAACGAATTGAGCCATTGGGCAGCGTAAAACCCGCACTAGAATCAAACCCAAGCCCCGTTCCATCTAGTTCTAACCAGTTCCAAAGTTGCACAGCTATATTAAGATTGCGATTACCCGTATCTGAAAAAGCAGGGGGCATAACGATCACTTCTCCACTGGCACTGCGTTCAATGCGTAAATCTCGATTGGCTAAACAAAATTCATAAAACTGCCCCTCCGTCATCGGCATAATCCAAGGAAGATCAATCATCAAAGGAGCCGAGGTCGCTTGTACCAGTAGTGTCGTCATATTTTCCCCCTACTCAAGAATTACACGAATTAACAACTGAATGCCCTTCAATCTTAACTTAGCTCTTGTTAACGGCATTATTGACTACTAAAAGATAGAAGGCGATCGCTCTTAACCTTGCTAAAGAAACCTGACGGAGAGGAATGTAAATATTTATAAAAATGTAGCTTAGGATACAGTTCTGGGGGAGGGAATGTGTATTTTTTTATTGTCCGTCTTTCGCAAGGTAACATGAATAAAACAATAAAAGTATTGGGTAGAGTAATTGAACAAGCAAAACTCAGAGAGATTATCACTGTAAGTTGTATTACTTCCGTTTTGTCTTTAGGATCTGTTGCACCATCTCTTGCTGCCATTCTCTGTTTTGAAGTCAAAGGTGATAAGACCTCTGGTTCTGGTAAAGCTTATGATGGCGTATGGAAATTTGATGTGACATTTACCAGCAGTCCTAATAAACTAAATTTTAAGGTTGTAGAAGGTAATACGCCTGGAAATACAAAAACATATAAGGATGTGATATATAGTTACGATGCGACACTTGGCACTGATGGTTTATACAGTTTTAAAGATTCGGTTCTGGGTACTCGCACTACTCCTCCCTTTAGCAATCCGTATAACGTAGGTATGAGTGGTAAGTACAATTTAAGTAATGATTCACTTATGTTGGATAATCTCTTAACCAGTGAACACAAAGATCCGAAAGTAGATCCAAAGATATACAAGTTCAATATTAAACCTTGTCCCATCCCCGAACCCACCTCCACCATCGGCCTCCTCGCGCTCGGCACACTCGGCGCAGCTTCAACCCTCAAGCGCCAATTGAAATCCTCTAAATCCTCAGAAAAAGAAACCACAAAAGTCTCCTAATACCATCAATCAAATCCGACAATTCCCCTTCATTAATTGGAGGGGTTTTTATCATTTGTCATACTAAATCCGTTGAGTAACGCACAGAAAACGGGTTTCTCCGAGAAACCCGTTTTCTATCCGCGAGGGAGATTTGAGCATAATTCAGCCGACAAACTACCATTAATGCTGGGGGATAGTTTTTCCTAGCTTAGGGGGATTAAAAGTTTAATTTTCCCTGAATCTTTCTAACAGTTCTGAGCGAGATAAATTGGCCAGAGAAAGAAGTAACCCGGTGCGTTCCGAGAGGGGAAGTTGGGCAATCTGTTCCACCAGACCAGATAATTCTGCATCTAGGCTGCCAAAGCGTCCTTCCAGAAGACTGGTTATCAGCGATAGTTGTCCTTCTAAAGTGCCTCTTTGTATCCCTTCTTGCATCCCCTCTTCTTTCCACTCTTCCCGTTGTTTTAGATAAGCTGGTGATAAGTTCATGATGTCCTCCTGTTCTTCGGTACTTAAATTATCTCTCAACTCTAAATTCTTGCGCCAGTTGGCCAGAATTTCCAGTAAATTCTCTTGGAAGGGATTACCTTCAGGCAATTGCACTAATTCTTCTACTGCTCGTTTCTGTGTCCCTCCTTTCCCTAGCACCCTCAACCATAAAGTCTCCTCATTGACTGGTAATTGATGGATGGCAACGATTCCTGTTTTGAATAGGTTAGGGGAAAAATAAACTCCTTTTCCCCACTCCTCTTTCATCCCCTCTTCCGGTAGGAATGAAGGGGGGATTCCCACGACTTCTTCAATCATTCTCGCCGAAAAAGTAGGCGTTAAAATCCAGAGAACTGGTAGTTCAGCTTCTGTTAGAGTTTTGTTTGTCCGTTTTGCCTTCCTTAAGACTTCGCCATGAACCGCATATAACTTTGAGATGCAACTGCGAATCTCTACCTCGGAGGGTGGGTTACGGAAGGGTTCAAATAAGCAGCAAGTCGCCGCCATTTTAGCGAGTAACCCCAAGGGTAATTCCGTCCTTGATGCTGAACTGGCTGGTTCAAACCAAACATCGATTTCT
>VYKR01000006.1_pt1 | contig 58864 bp, 53 predicted proteins | sample 5109561 | NCBI WGS metagenome assembly VYKR01 (sample SAMN12291799, study PRJNA351875) | freshwater metagenome | isolation source: freshwater lake | place: USA: Michigan, Ford Lake | collected 2015-08-15
CGCGCCGTCGCCGAACGCCGGCCGCAATGCCGTCGCCCAGGTTCCCGCGTCGGGCGGCTGACTGGTCGCCGCCGCGCCGATGGGCCAGTCACGCGGGAACATCCCCGGCGCGGTGGGCGGCGGGTCGCTCGTGCAGCTCGGCGCCTTCCCCAGCGAGGGCGCGGCGAACGGCGCGTGGGGCAATTACGCCAAGCGGTTCGGCTATCTCGCGGCCCTGGGCAAGTCGGTCGAACCCGCCGACGTGAATGGCCGCACCGTATATCGGCTGCGCGTGAACGCGGGCAGCGCGGGCCAGGCAGCGGACATTTGCGGCCGTCTGCGCGTCGCGGGCGAGGGGTGCTTCGTCACGAGCTGACGCTTGAGCCGGCTCCAGGGCGGACGGTGGTGGCGCGGTCCGGTGGGCCGCGCTAACGAAGCGGGCATGAAGCCCGTCATCTTCGGCCTGTCGGGGCCGGTCCTCACCGCCGATGAAGCCGCTTTCTTCCGCACGGCCGAGCCTGCCGGGTTCATCCTGTTCCGCCGGAACGTCGAGAGCCGCGCGCAACTCCGCGCGCTGACCGATTCGCTTCGCGACCTCACCGGACGCGCCGACCTCCCGATCCTGATCGATCAGGAGGGCGGGCGCGTCTCGCGCATGGGTCCGCCGACCTGGCCGGCGTTTCCGGCCGGGCCTGCATTCGATCGGCTATACGATATTGCGCCGATGTCGGCGATTCAGGCGGCGCGCGCGAACGCTCAGGCACTGGGTCTCATGCTGTCCGAGGTGGGGATCACCGTCAATTGCCTGCCGCTGCTCGACGTGACGCGGCCGGAGACGACCGAGGCGATCACGACCCGGGCCTATGGCAGCGAGCCGATGCGCGTTGCCGCGATGGGCCGGGCGACGCTGGAGGGTCTGGCGGCCGGTGGGGTCGTCGGAGTCGTCAAGCACATGCCGGGGCACGGGCGCGCAGTGGTCGACACGCACCACCATCTGCCGACGGTCACCGCGAGCGACGAAGAGCTGGACGTCGATCTCGAGCCGTTCCGCGCGCTGGCGCACGCGTCGATGGGCATGACGTCGCACATCGTGTTCGAGGCGTGGGACGCCGAGCGGCCCGCCACCTTGTCGCCGACCGTGATCGCCGACGTGATCCGTGGTCGTATCGGATTCGACGGGCTGTTGATGACGGACGATATCGACATGAAGGCGCTGTCGGGCACGGCCGGCGAAAAGGCGGCGGGGGCGGTCGCGGCGGGGTGCGACCTGGCGCTCGATTGCTGGGCGCGGATGGCGGAGATGGAGGACATCGCGGCGTCGCTGCCCGAGATGGGCGAGCGGTCGCGCATCCGGCTCGACCGGGCGATGGCGGAGCTTCGCGCGCCCGAGGGCGATTTCGACGAGCTGATCGCGCGACGGGATGCCTTCCTGGCCTTGGCTTAGCGCGCCGCGGTGAAGGGGCGGTGGCAATGATCGCCGGGAAGCCCTAGATGGAAGTCCTTGCCACGGGAGATTCGTTATGGGCGGTTTCAGCCCTATCCACCTGCTCGTACTCGCGGTCGTCGCGATCCTGCTGCTCGGGGGCGGACGGTTCTCGAGCCTGATGGGCGACGTCGCCAAGGGCGTGAAGAATTTCAAGAAGGGCATGGTCGAGGAGGATGAGCCGACCAAGCCGACCACGCGGATCGAGACGACCAAGATCGTCGAACCCGCCCATGACCGCGACGGTACCCGCGTCCGCGACGATCGCTGACATCCGCTCGTTCGCCTGAAGCGCGGCCCGCATGTTCGACGTAGCGCCGACCGAGTTCCTGCTCGTCGCCGTGGTGGCGCTGCTCGTCATCGGCCCGAAGGACCTGCCCAAAGCGATGCGGGTGGTCGGCTATTGGGTCGGCCGCATGCGCGGCGTCGCGCGGCAGTTCCGATCGGGTTTCGACTCGATGGTGCGCGAGGCGGAGCTGGAAGAGATGGAGAAGCGCTGGGCCGCCGAGAACGAGCGGATCATGCGCGAGCATAGCGCGGATGCGGGCGCGGGCGCGGAGGCCGTCCCGGCCTACGACGCCACGGCGGCCGGCGGGTCCGCGCCAGCGGCCTCGTTCGACGTCACGGCGGCCGGCGGGTCCGCGCCAGCGGCTCCGTTCGAAGACACGGCGGCCAGCGCGGACGAGGTTCCGACCGCGACCGACGCGCCCGCGCCCGCGGTCTCGTTCGACGGCGAGCCCCTTCACGACGATGCGACCGCCGCGCCGATCCATGTCGAAAAGCCCGTGATCCGACCCGCGCCCGGCGCGGCGGCGTCTCCGCATGGCGACGGGGTGACCTCGTGAGCGAGATCGACGAAAGCCGCGCGCCGTTGATGGACCACATGCTGGAGCTGCGACGCCGGCTTCTCTACTGCCTGGCCGCGGTGGTGATCGCGTTCGGCGCCTGCCTCTACTTCGCGCGGCCGATCTTCGGGTTCCTGCTGCAACCGCTGCTCGAGGCTGGGCAGAAGACCGTCATCTACACCCAGGTGTTCGAGGCCTTCTTCGTCGAGATCAAGGTGGCGTTCTTCGCCGCGTCGATGGTGTCGTTCCCGATCATCGCCAGCCAGATGTGGCAGTTCATCGCGCCCGGGCTCTACCGCAAGGAGCGTCGCGCGGTACTGCCCTTCCTGTTCGCGACGCCGCTGCTGTTCGGGTTGGGCGCGGCGATGGCCTATTATGTCGCGATCCCGACCGCGCTCCACTTCCTGCTCGGTTTCGACGGAGAGGTCGGCGGCGTCCGGCGCGAGGCGTTGCCCGCGATCGGATACTACCTGTCCTTCATCATGCAGTTCCTGTTCGGGTTCGGGATCGCTTTCCTGCTCCCGGTGCTGCTCATGTTCCTGGAACGCGCTGGCGTGGTCACTCGCAAGCAGCTTGTCGGCGCGCGGCGCTACGCGATCGTCGGCGCGTTCGCGATCGCGGCGGTCCTGACCCCGCCGGATGTCGGATCGCAGCTGCTGCTCGCGATCCCGCTATGTATCCTGTACGAGATGGCGTTGATCGGGATCTGGATCACCGAGCGCCGCAGGGCGAAGGGCTCGGCCGCGACCGACATAGTGGCCGATTGACCGAGCCCGGTTGAAATCAGTCCGCGGCCTTCTCGACCGCCGCGCCGGCCGACTGCAGGTCCTCGCCCGCGCCCTCGACGGTGTTGCACGCCGCGATCATCAGCATACCGGCGACCAGCGCCGAACCAAGCAATTTACGCATGATCATTTCTCCAGAATTTCGGGCGTCGTCGCCACAGGGGAGAAAATGATCGGACCCGGCAATCGTTCCGGCGGTGCATCGATCCGGTCCGGGCGACGCCATGGCGCCGCGCGTCGGAGTGCAGTTCTGCGGAAATGAAAAAGATGAAAAAGGCCCGGAAGCGTCACCGGGGGGGGGGAGGGGTGGACGCTTCCGGGCCTATCACTTGAACAGCGAGAGCGGGGGGGGGCTTCAGTCGCCGTTCGGAGAGTAGAACGACGTCCGGCAATACTGGTTCCGGACGTTTCGCCGAATTTTTGAAAAAAGTTTAGTCGCGGCCGATTACCGCAACCGTGATCTCATAGGCGCCGGTCAGCGGGTCGTGATGGAGCTGCCCTCGCAGCTGGCGTGACAGGCCCTCCATCACCCGGCCGTACCGTCTTTTCACGAGCTCGCGCAGCTCGTCGCTCTCGACCAGCGCGCGCGCGACGATACGCAGACAAGCGCGACCTTCCACCTCGGCCGGCTTGAGCGAGACCTTCAGAACCGCGGCGGAATCGACGCTCATCGCGAGTTCGATCGTCTCCGTGACTATAAAGGCGACCGCGACGGCCACGTCCTGATTGACGAGATAATTGTCCACGTCGAGCATGATGCCGATGCTCGACGCGCCTTCGGGCGCCGTGGCGCGGATATTGGACGCGAGCTCCCCGAGAACGGACCGCATGCCGAGCCCGCGATTGTCCTCCATCTCGGCGAAGTGATTGCGGTGGACCACCGCGAGCGCGTCGACGCGGCGCTGGATGGACGCATAGGCGGCCACCGCCTCGGGCGTCGGGGCACCTCGCGCGTGGAAGTTGATCAGGCTGGAGATCACCTGGAGGTTGTTCTTCACCCGGTGATGAACTTCGCGGGTGAGCTTGGTTTGCCGCACTAGCCCTTCGGCGAGCCCGGCCTCGTGCGCGGCGACCGTGCGGGTGATCGCGCCGAACGTGTCGCCGAGTTCGCGGATCTCCTGGGCGGGAAGGGCGCTGGCTCCGACGTCGATCACCTGGCCGGGCTGGTAGGTGGCGACGCTGGTGCGCAACCGACGCAGTGGCGCGATCAGCAGGTGGTCGACCACGAACCAGCCGATCCCGGCGGCCGCGGCCCACATCAGCAACGGCAGCAGCATCGCCACCACGAACGAGGAGGTGATCGGCGCGGCGCGTATACTGGTGCGCAGCGACAGATCGGCCAGCCCGAGTGGCGTGCGCATGGTCTCCAGACGATCGAGCGGACCGGTTCCGGGAATGGTCGCCAGTTCGAGCGCTTCCTGGCCGAGCAGGAGCGACTGTGAGTACGAAACCGCTTGGCTGCTGGGTGCCCCCAGCCTCGCCAGGAAATTGCGGTCGAAGAACGCGTGAGCGGACAGGCCGTTCGGGTTGGCGACCGACAACAGCAAGCCGCGGTCCGGCACGATCGCGCCGACGATGGCCGCTTCACCGTCGAGCCGGACCGGGGCGGGCTGAAAGCGGCGGCCGCAAACCGCTCGTCCGTCCCGGTCGAGGATCACGAACCGTGTTCCCAGCTCGAACTGTTGCGCGAACACCCCTTCGACCCGGGCGCACGAGGCGGGGTCCGCGCCGCGGCGCCCCAGGGTGACGAGCGAGGATCGGAGCGCGTTCATGTCGCCGATCAACTCGATCGCGATCGACCGCGCGCTTTCGGTGGCGGCCACGCGCAGGCGCGCGCGGGCGGCGGCATCCGCGACGCGACTGGTCTGAAGCGTCGCGACGATCGCGATAAGCGCCAGCGGCAACAACGCCGCGGACAGGATCAGGAAAAGCTTGGCACCGGTCGGCAGACGCGACAGCGTCATCGCCGCCGCACTAGCGCCCCGGTCGCCCTCGGCGGTGATGGCCATGCACTCGGCTAGTCTAACTTGCTCAGCAGGTCGAGCATCTCGTCGGGGACCGACTCCTGAACCGCCTTGTCGTAAACCGACCGCAACGCTTCACCCATCTCGCGATCGCGAACGGCTCCACCCCCGCGCCGCTCGACGTCCGGCTTCTTGGCGGACGACTTCTTATCCAAGTTCAATCTGTCCCCCTGCACAGCCTGCCCGATGCTTTGGTCGTAACAGGCATCACGCTAAACGGCCCTCCACCCGAAAACTTCGAGTGGATCGGCTCACGCGTGAAACAAAAATCTCGATTGAGAGTTCCCGGTCATACGCAAAAAACTCGGGTCGTGCGTCGGTGGTCGTTGCTTCGATCATGAAGCGTTGCAACCCGTGCGACGCGAGCGCAGAGAAGCGCGCGTTATTCATGGAGTGAAACTACCTCATGTCGCTTGGACAGCAACTCGCACCGCATCTACCTTTCCTGCGCCGCTACGCGCGCGCGCTCACCGGCAGCCAGATGCAGGGCGACAAATACGTCCGCGCGACGTTGGAGGCGATCGTCGCCGCGCCTGACCAGTTCCCGCGCGACGTCGACCCTCGACTGGGGCTGTACCGGATGTTTCAGGGCATCTGGAACTCGACCAATTATGACGAGATGGAAGGGCATCCTGAGGCCGGCGAGGGCAATGAGGCGGTTGCGCGTGCACGGCTGGCGAGGATGACGCCGCTGTCCCGCCAGGCGTTGTTGCTGACCGCGATGGAGGGTTTCACGCCCGAGGATGCGGGCTACCTGATCGAGGTCGACACGACGGAGGTAGACGCGCTCGTCGCCGAGGCGCTGTCGGAGATTGAGCAGCAGACACGCGCCCGCGTCCTCATCATCGAGGACGAGCCGATGATCGCCATGGACATCGAGACCATCGTCCGCGATCTCGGCCATGAGGTGACCGGCGTCGCGGTGACGCGCGACGAGGCGGTCGCGCTGGCCCTGGATGATCGTCCGGGCCTGGTGCTCGCCGACATCCAGCTCGCCGACGACAGCTCGGGCATCGATGCGGTCAAGGATATCCTGGCCGAGCTCCAGGTTCCCGTGATCTTCATCACCGCCTTTCCCGAGCGACTGCTGACCGGCGAGAGGCCCGAGCCGACCTTCCTGATCACCAAGCCGTTCCAGCGGTCGACGGTAAAGGCCGCGATCAGCCAGGCGCTGTTCTTCGATCAGTCCACCGTACCGGTGAGCGCTGAATAGAACGGTACGGACCTAAAACGATCCCGAAGGGTTGAGCGCTACATGGCCGATGACAACGAACCGATCCACATCAAGACCGACCGCGCACGCGCAGGCGCGACCCCGCATATGACACGCGTCATCCTTCCGGTGTCGCTGGTCTTGGTGATCGCGCTTTTCGCGTACATCATCCTCGCCTGAACGGCTTTCACGCGCCATCGGTGGCAATCGCGCCGATGGTCTCCTATCTGCTGATCGGCGGGCGACAGGGGCCCGTTTGGGGATGATCGGATAGACATGATGGACGCTGTCGCGGGCGCCGAGGGCCCGCCCGAAACGGTCGAGCATGTTTCGCTGTCCGACCCGGAGTTCAAGACGCAGCTCGCGCAGGTGATCCCGCACCTGCGCGCGTTCGGGCGTTCATTGTCGGGCAGCCGGGACCTCGCGGACGATCTGGTCCAGGAAACGCTTCTCAAGGCATGGGCGGCGCGTGCGCGATTCCAGGCGGGCACCAACATGCGCGCCTGGACCTTCATCATCCTGCGCAACCTGTATCTCTCGCAGATGCGCCGTGCGCGGTTCAAGGGCGAGTGGGACGATCTGGTCGCCGATCGTATCCTGGCCGCGCCGGCAAGTCAGGATCGGCATGTCGAGCTGGGCGATATGCAGCGTGCGTTGATGCATCTGCCGCAGCCGCAGCGCGAGGCGTTGATCCTAGTCGGAGCCGGTGGGTTCGCTTATGAAGAGGCGGCCGATATCTGTCAGGTAGCGGTCGGCACGATCAAGAGCCGCGTCGCGCGTGGCCGCGTCGCCCTTGAAGCACTGCTGACGGGCGGGGCGTTGCCGTCGCGTCGCGATCACGAACAGGACGTCAACAAGACCGCTCTCGACACGATCATGGGCGAGGTCGAAGAACTCAGCCGGGAAAGGTGACGCTCCCGGCCGCTCGCCGCCTCACGCGCGCCAGCGGAGAGGGAGATCGAGCTGCTCGAGTTGTCGGCGCATGCCCTCCGGCAAGGTCGCGGCCGGGGCATAGGAACGCAGAAGCGCTCCGCCGATCGCGTCGGTCACCAGCGGGCGACGGACGAGGTATCCACCTTCGGGCCGTGCGCCATCTCGTGATGCGATACTCATCATGATGGTGGAAACGACGAGCCACGATGTTCGTTTCAACAACCAACATAATCTAGGTAAATATAGTCGTTTCGATAGCTTAATCATTTCGGCCGATGGCGCGAAGCTGGAAGACGCGCTTCGTCGTGCGCGCGCGCATTCGGCGTTCCTTGCTGATCTGATCGAGCGCGACCCGACGACAATCGATCTGATCTCGGCGGCGGAACCCGTCACGATCTTCGGGGACGCCGACACGGACGAGCCGCCGACGCGATATCTGAGGCTTGCGCGACGCCGGCTCGCATTGTCGGTCGCGATCGCCGATCTGTGCGGCGTTTACGATCTGACCCAGGTCACGACGGCGTTGAGCGACTTCGCCGATCGCGCCGTCGACATCGCGATTCGCACCGCGATCACCGAGCGGACGCCGAGCGCCGAGCCGCTCGGCTTCGTCGCGATCGCGCTCGGCAAGCAGGGAAGCGGCGAGCTGAACTACTCGTCCGATATCGATCCCATTTTCCTGTTCGACCCCGACACGCTTCCCCGTCGCGTGCGTGAGGAGCCGGGTGATGCCGCGGTCCGGATCGCGCGACGGGTGGTCGACCTGTTGCAGACCCGCGACCGGGACGGATATGTGCTGCGCGTCGATCTTCGCCTCCGACCCTCGCCCGAAGTGACCCCGATCGCGCTGTCGGTCGGTGCGGCGATCTCCTATTATGAGAGCCTTGCGCTGCCGTGGGAACGAGCCGCGTTCATCCGCGCGCGGGCGGCGTCCGGCGATCTGGCGCTGGGTCACCATTTCCTCCGCGCGATCGAGCCGTTCGTGTGGCGGCGCTCCCTCGATTACGGAGCGATCGGCGAGATACGCGGTATTACTAGGCGCATCCGCGACCATAACGCGGCAGGCCAGGTGTTCGGTCCCGGGTTCGACCTGAAGCGCGGACGCGGCGGTATACGTGAGATCGAGTTCTTCACGCAAATCCATCAGCTCATCCATGGAGGCCGCGAGCCGGGACTGCGTGCACCCGCGACGCGCGAAGCACTCGCCCGGCTTTCGGAAGCGGGAGTGATCGACGCGCAAGCGGCACGCGATCTCACCGACGCGTACACGCTGCTGCGGACGATCGAACACCGCGTCCAGATGATCGACGACCGACAGACCCACACGCTTCCGACCGACGCGGCGCTCGAACGGATCGCCCGGCTGCACGGCCTGCCGGATGCGCGGTCCCTGCTCGCCCAGCTGGCACCGCATGTCGAGCGAACCGGTGCCACCTACGACGCGATCGATGAGGACAGAGCCGCCGGCCTGCCGCGCGATCCCGACGCGCTTGGCCGGGCCCTGGAGCGAGCGGGGTATGTCGATCCACGCCAGCCGATCGAACGGATCAGCGTCTGGCGAGCCGGGACCTACCCCGCGCTTCGCAGCTCGGCGGCGCAGGAAGCCCTCGAAGCCGTGCTGCCCGGCCTACTTGCCGCGCTGGTTCATGCCGCCGAGCCGAATGCGGCGCTGCTCCGGCTGGACCGGCTGCTGGAGCGGCTGCCGAGCGCGGTCAATCTGCTCAGGCTGTTGCAGGCGCGACCGGGACTGGCCGACCTGCTGGTCGCGATCCTGAGCCACGCGCCGCCGCTCGCCGACGAGTTGGCGCGGTGGCCGGCGTTGCTCGATGGCCTTGTGGATGCAAGCGCCTTCGACGCGGTGGCGCCGGTCGAGGCGCTCCGCGCCGCGATGGCCGGTGATCCCAAGAGCGACTACCAGGCGCGGCTCGATCATGTTCGCGCGGTCGTCGGCGAAGCCCGCTTTGCCTTGGGTGCGCAGCTCGTCGCGGGGGCGAGCGACCCGCTCGAGATCGGTGCCGGATACGCGCGTGTCGCGGAAGCGGCGATCGGCAGCCTGGCCGAACGGACCGTGGCGGAGTTCGAACGCGCGCACGGTCGGGTTCCGGATGGTGAACTGATCGTGTTGGCACTGGGACGGATGGGAGGAGGGCTGCTAACCCATGCCTCGGACCTCGATCTGATCTATCTTTTCACGGGTGGGTTCGACGCCGAGTCGGACGGAGCCAAGCCGCTCGGGGCGACGCTCTACTTCAACCGGCTGGCGCAGCGGGTGACGGCCGCGTTGTCGGTCGCGACCGCGTCGGGGCCTTTATACCCGGTCGATACACGGCTCCGCCCGTCGGGTGACAAGGGTCCACTCGCGGTCTCGGTCGACAGCTTCGCGCGTTATCAGCGTGAGGAAGCGTGGACCTGGGAGCACATGGCGCTGACCCGTGCCCGCGTTGTGCACGGATCGGACGCGGCGCGGCAGGCGGTCGGATCGCTGATCACCGACATACTCGCCGGCGGGCGCCTTGGACGCGATGTCCGGGCGGATGCGCGAGCGATGCGGGCGGAGCTACGCGCGCACAAACCGGCCAAGGGCCCGCTCGACGCCAAGCTGCTTTCGGGAGGGCTGGTCGACCTGGAGTTCGCGGTGCATGTCGTCCAGCTGGTCGAGCGGACCGGTTTCGAACCGCATCTCGGCCGCGCGATCGCGGCGTTGATCGAGCAAGGGCTAGTCTCGCCGGCGATGGCCGACGCGCATGATTTTCTGACCCGCTTGCTCGTGACGGTGCGTCTGCTTGCTCCCGACGCCGACGAACCGGCCGAGGACACACGATCGGTGATCGCGCGCGCGATGCGCCTTCCCGACTGGGCGCGCGTGGTTGCCGAGTTCGAGCGCACTCGCCATGAGGTGACCCTATTTTGGCAGCAAGCAGGAGGCGCGGCGTGAACAAGGGCGATCCGATACCGGACGTGACCGTGGCTGACGGGAACGGGGCGGTCCCGCTCCGCTCGCTCGTCGGTGGCTGGGCCGTGATCTATTTCTATCCCAAGGACGACACGTCGGGCTGCACGCGCGAGGCGCAGGACTTCACCGCGCTGGCACCCGAGTTCGAGGCGGCGGGCGTACAGGTGATCGGCCTGTCAAAGGACGATGCCGTCAGTCACGGAAAGTTCGCCGCCAAATACGATCTGCGCGTTCGGCTACTCAGCGATGAGGCGGGAGCCGCGTGCGAGGCCTTCGGGACGTGGGTCGAAAAATCGATGTACGGCCGCAAATATATGGGTGTCGAGCGCGCGACCTTCCTGTTCGACGCCCAGGGGTTGCTCGTCCAGGACTGGCGCAAGGTGAAGGTTCCCGGTCACGCGCAGGCCGTGCTCGCCGTCGCGAAGTCTGGCGGTGATGCCACTGACGGGCGTCCGGTGCGGTGAGTCGGACGCTGATCCAGGTCAGGAAACGCGAAGCGTTTCAACGGTTCGACGCGGCGAAGCGGCGATCCGCCCCGCTTCGCCGCTATTGCTATTGCGGTTGTTAACTCACTTCGGACACACCCCTGATTGTCTTGATGCGCGGTGGGGCTGCGTGACACGATAATGTTTTGGGGACCGATGTCGCGCTTCGGCGAGGGGTCGGCGAGCGAAAGCTGCCGGGGTTTGATGAACATTGACAACGTCATGGGTCGCGTCGCCGCGATCCTTCTGCTCACCGGCACGACTGCCGGCCAGGCGCTCGCCGCGGAGCCCGCCGAAAAGGCGCCCGCCGCCGCCTCGACCGGAGGTCCGCTGATCGCGGCGAGCAGCGCGGAGGCCTCGGCCGACCTGAACGCCAGTCGCGACTTCCGCTCGTTGTTCACCGCCTGGAAGAAGCTGGACGGCGGCATAGGTTCGAGCACCATCGGCCAGATCGCCATCCCATCGGTTCAGCCGGTCGCGAGGATGGATTATTCGAGCAATTTCGGCATCCGTTCCGACCCGTTCCGCGGCACGGCGGCGATGCACGCGGGGGTCGATATACGTGGCCCGCTCGGCACGCCCATCTATGCCACCGCCGACGGTATCGTCGCCGAGTCGGATCGTCGTGGCGGCTATGGCAATCTGGTCGAACTCGATCACGGCAAGGGCATCGCCACGCGCTACGGCCATCTGTCCAAGCTGCTCGTTTCGGCGGGCGCGCGCGTGAAGCGCGGGCAGATGATCGGGCTGATGGGGTCGACCGGTCGTTCCACCGGTAGCCACCTCCATTACGAGGTCCGCATGGACGGACGCGCGGTCAATCCGGTGCCGTTCCTTACCAGCGCCAACTACCTCCTGGCCGCGCAGGACCGTTCGGTTCATGTGGTTCCCGTGTCCGCCGACGTTCCCGAGGCGCTCGACTGATCGGCTCGTTGCCGCGTCGACCGTTCGCGCCTATCTGATCGGGCATGATCAACCTCTCGCCCGATATCTCGCTGTCCTCCTCCGCCGCCCAACGCGTGGCGGCCATCGCGGCGAAGCAAGGGCGCCCGGCCATCCTTAGATTGTCCGTCGATGGCGGTGGCTGCTCCGGATTCCAGTATCGGTTCGGTTTCGCCGATCAGCCGGACCCCGACGACGTGATCGCCGAGACCGATGGCGTTCGGTTGGTGGTGGACAGCATCAGCCTCGACCTCGTGCGCGGCGCGCAGGTCACCTATGTCGAGTCGCTCGGCGGGGCCGCGTTCAGGGTCGAAAATCCGATCGCCGCGAGCGGGTGCGGATGCGGGTCGAGCTTCGCGATCTGACGTGAAGATCGTCACTTTCAACGTCAACGGCATCAAGGCGCGTCTGCCTCGCCTGATCGAGTATCTGACCGAGGAGCAGCCGGATGTGGTCTGCCTTCAGGAACTCAAGACGACCGACGAGACCTTCCCCGAAGCGGAGGTCCGCGCGGCCGGTTACGGCGGATTATGGCATGGGCAGAAAGGCTTTAACGGCGTCGCCGTGCTCGCACGCGGTATGGACCCGGTGCTTCGTCGACGTGGCCTGGACGGGGAGCCGGAGGACGATCAAAGCCGCTATCTCGAGGTCGACGTCGACGGCTTGGTCGTCGCGTCCATCTACCTGCCCAACGGCAATCCGCGTCCCGGCCCCAAGTTCGACTATAAGCTACGCTGGATGGAGCGATTGCACGCACATGCGCGTGCATTGCTCGATGCGGAGACGCCGGCCGTGCTCGCGGGCGATTACAACGTGATCCCGAACGACGACGACAGCTATTCGGTCGCGGCGATGCGGGACGACGCGTTGATGCAACCCGAGAGCCGCGCCGCCTATCGCCGGCTGCTCGCCCAGGGTTGGACCGATGCGCTGCGGACGCGGGCTCCGAGAGGCGGTGTCTGGACGTTCTGGGATTATCAAGCGGGTGCTTGGGCGCGCGATGCGGGGTTCCGGATCGATCATCTGCTTCTCAGTCCGGCGGTTTCCGATCGGCTGCTTGGCGCGGGCGTCGACAAGGCGCATCGTGGCCGTGAACGGGCGAGCGATCACGCGCCGACCTGGGTCCGCCTGCGGTAATCCATCGCTTAGTACTGTTTCGATATCCCAAGGGGAGTAGCGTGCGATGCTGAAGACATGGGTCGGCGTCGTCGCGATGACCTTGGCCGGCCCGGCATGGGCGCAGACCGAGCCGCCGCGTTTCTGCCCGAACCGCCCCGATATCGGCGCGTCGTCGTGCACGGTCGACCCCGGTCGTGTGCTGTTCGAGATATCGGGGATCGACTGGCAGCGCGAGGACGATGGCGACGTGCGGGAGGACGTCCTGCTTGTCGGTGACTTCCAGGCGCGGATAGGGCTTGATCCGCGCACGGAGGTGCAGATCGGCTGGACGCCATATGGCCGCTCGCGCGTTCGCGACAAGTCGACCGGACGCGTTTCCACCGTAGACGGCGCAGGGGACGTTCGGCTCGGGCTCCGCCGCAATGTCCGCAACCCGGATGGGAACGGCCTGTCGATCGCGGTGGAGCCGTTCGTGCGTTTACCGGTCGGACGTGATCGGCTTGGTGCGGGAGATTGGGGCGGGGGCCTTGTCGTACCCATCAATTACGAAGTCGGCCCTCGGGTGAACCTTGCTCTGACGGCTGAGGTCGACGCGGCGGTCGATGAGGACGGTAATGGGCATCACGCGGCGTACAGCGCGGCCGTCGGCGTCGGCTACGCGCTTACCGACCGGGTCGGGACGGTCGCTGAACTGCAAATCGGTCGCGACGACGACCCGGCGAACGGCTCGACGCTCGCCCTCGGCGCGCTGTCTCTGGTGTTCCAACCACGAGCCGGGCTGCAATTCGATATGTTCGCGGCCGCGGGGTTGAACCGCAGCTCACCCGATTTCCGCTTTCTGACCGGTGCGGCTTTCCTGTTCTGACCGGCCAGAAAACAGTCCGCTCCGCCTATGGATAATTGGCATCATCGATGCGGTGACATGGCTGCGCGGATAGGTCCGCGCCCAATCGAAAGGGTGAAGCCAGGAATTCCATCATCGCGGTCCTGATTGCCGCTACCGTACCGCAGGTCGCCCCCACGCAGTCCAAAGGCGGCCAGCCGCAAGTGCGTGAGCGGCGCTATTGCGTGATGACCGCGATCACCGGCTCGCGCATCGAGCGGAAGACCTGTCGCACGCGCCAGGCATGGCTCGCTCAGCGATTCGATCCGCTCTCGCCCGACCCCTGACGACCGCGCCGCGGCTCCCCTCAAATGTCCCGCTCGTAGATCGTATACACCTTGTTAACCTCACACTCGATCGCATCGGCGATCGAGCGCATTCCTTGATTGTCTTCCAAAATCCAGCCGATCTCGGCGCGCGAAGCCCCGTAATTCGCGACGGACGCTTGGCGGATCGACTCGATCAGCATGAAAGCGAGTTGGCTTGCCAGCCGCGATGCTTGCAGCTCCTTCAACACACCCATCAGCGGCACGCGCACGGTACGGACCCTCGGCTTCCGCAGCCAGAACAGGAGCTTGGCCCAACCGAACGGCAGGAGCGAGCCGCCCAGGTGTCTGAGCACTTCGTTCAGATCAGGCAGGGTGATCATGAAAGCGACCGCCCGGCCGTCGAGTTCGGCGATCCGGATCAGGTCTTCATAAACGATCGGCTTCAGCTTGACCCCGACATCGTCGATCTCGGGCTGGGTCAGCGGTACGAAGCCCCAATTGTCCGACCACGCATCATTCAGGAGGCCGAGGATCAGCGCCGCCTCCTGGTCGAAGCGCGACTTGTCGACCTTGCGAATGCGAATGCGCGCGTTCTTCTCACCGGACTTCACGATACGTTGGACGAGTGGCGGGAAAGGGCGAGTTATGTCGAGTTCGTAGGTGAAGAGCTCCTTCGCCGGCCGGTATCCCGCATCCTCGATCCAGCCGCGATACTCGGGCTTGGCATGGCCCATCATCACCGTCGGCGGGTGGTCGAAGCCTTGGACGAGCAGTCCCGGCTCCTCCCAGATCGACATGCTGATCGGCCCCAGCGCTCGGGTCATGCCTCGGTCGCGCAGCCAGCCCTCTGCCGCGAGGAGCAGCCGCGCGGCGACGGCGGGGTCGTCCGCGTCGAACAGCCCCCACTGCCCGACACCCGGACCGAAGCCTTGGGCGGATGGCATGGTGAGCGCGAGCATGTCGATGTGTGCCGATATCCGCCCGACCACGACGCCGCCCTGCTCGGCAAGGAAGAGCTGCGCCTTGGCGTGGCTGAACCAGCCGTTCTTGCCGGGCGTGATCAGCCCCAAGGCCTCGCGCTTGAGCGGCGGAACCCAATGCGGATCGTTGCGAAAGAGCCGGAACGGAAGGTCGACGAAGCGACGGCGGTCGCGCGCAGTCAGGACCGGGCGGATCATTATCTCGGTGCTCATGCTAGTCCCAACCGGCGGAGAAGCCCGGTCTTTAACCGCCTGGCCGCGCGGGACAAGCACGTGCCCGCCCCTGTAAACGCCACGAAGGCGCCACTATGTCATGCCAATGCAGCGCATCATGACCAGCACCGTCTCGCTCCCGCCCCGTGTCCTATCCGCCTTTGTCGGCGCGAGCGCGCGGCCGCGTGCCGAGCGCGTCGCCGACGATAAGGCGATGCTCAGGACGGCGGCCGAGTTGACGCGCGACCTTCACGCTCCCCGTCCGGCCATCTATTGGGGTGACCTGATCGCTTCGGTAACGATCGGCTATGGCGCGCTTGCGGCGGCGATGCTGATCCCCACCACCGGCTGGGCGATCGTCGCGGGCATTGTGGCCGTGTTGGCGCTATATCGCGCGGGCAGCTTCATTCACGAGATCAGCCATGTGAAGCACGCGGCATTGCCGGGTTTCCGGAACGGTTGGAACGCGCTGGTCGGTATGCCGCTCATGGTGCCGTCCTTCATGTATGAGGGCGTCCACAATCTTCATCATGCCAAAACGCGCTATGGCACTATCAACGACCCCGAGTATCTGCCGCTCGCGCTGATGAAGCCGTGGACTGTGCCGATATTCGTTCTGGTGGCTGCGCTCGCGCCGGTCGGGCTTTTGATCCGTTACGCCGTCCTGACGCCCTTGTCGTTCGTCGTGCCCGGCCTGCGCCGCTTCGTCGTCGAGCGTCTGTCGGCGCTGGCGATCAATCCTCAGTTTCGCCGTCGTGCACCGGAAGGCGACGCCAAGGCGGAATGGACGCGGATTGAACTCGCGACGAGCCTGTGGGCGATCACGGTCTTGACCGCAGTCGCGACCGGCGCCGTGCCGCTGCGCGCGTTTCTGATCTTCCTGGGCGTTGTGTCGGCAGTGACGGTGATCAATCAGGTCCGCACCCTTGTCGCGCATCTTTGGGAGCACGAGGGGGAGGCCATGTCGGTCACCGCCCAGTATCTCGACTCGGTCAACGTACCGCCGCCGACCTTGCTGCCTGCGCTTTGGGCGCCGGTCGGTCTGCGCTACCATGCGCTCCACCATCTGTTGCCGGGGCTGCCTTATCACGCGCTCGGCGAGGCGCATCGTCGCATCTCGGCGGTGGTGGATCGGGAGTCGCCCTACCACAAGGCGAGCTATGCGGGGCTACCCGGCCTATTGGGGCGTCTGGTGCGGAGCACGTTCGCACCGTGTTGAGGCGCTACTCCTCGGTACGGACCAACACCGCCTCGCCGATCAGGAAGAAGAGCAGGAACGGTGCCCATGCCGCGAGGAAGGGCGGGTAGGCGCCCAGATTGCCCATTGCCAGGGCGAAGCTGTCGGCGACGAAGTAGCCGAAGCCTAATGCCATACCGATCACCGCTCTGATGAACAGCTTGCCCGACCGCGCAATTCCAAATGCGGCGACGGCGCCGAGCAACGGCATCAGCACGGACGATAGCGGCCCCGACAATTTGTGCCACAGCGCGCTCTCAAGGGCCTGGGTCGGCCGTCCCGCATCGCGCAGGTCCCGGATCGCCGAGCGGAGCTGGCCGAAGGGCAGGCCGTCGGCATTGACCGTGGCGAGGGTGAACTGGTCGGGGCGCACGCCGCGCGCGATCACGGTGGAGCCGAGGTCGGTAAGCGCACCCGTAGCGACATCGAACCGCTGCGCCGCGTCAACTCGCCAACCGTTCCCCTCCCGTCTGCCGGTCGCGGCGCTGATCGTGGACCGGAGCGAGCCGCCATCGCGGTCGTAGACGACAATCCCGGTCAACCGCGCCGCGTCGCCGCGCCCGGTGATACGCGTGACCTCGATCAAGTCGTCACCTTCGCGTACCCAGACGTTAGTGCGGTCGCCCCGGTCGACCGGCAGCGCCCGGTAGTCGACGCGCTTCCACGCCTCCAGCGTGGCGGTCGCGCGCGACACGACTCGCTCGTTAAATCCGAAGGAGAAGATCGCCACGCCGAAGCTGGCGATCAGCAAGGGCGCGAGTACCTGATGCGCCGACAGCCCGGATGCCTTGAGCGCGACGATCTCGCTATTCTGGTTCATCGTGATCAACGTCAGGATGGTACCCAGCAGCACGGAGAAGGGTAGCGCAAAGGCGGCGATCTGCGGCGCGCGTAGCGACACGTAGCGCAGCACTTGCGCCTGTCCGTTGCCGGGTACGCCCAGGATATTGCCCGTCTCGCTCAGCAGATCGAGCGCTTGCAGGATCAACACCAGCGTGAAGGTGATGCCAAAGGTGCGCACCAAAAACAGCCGCGCCATGTACCAGGCGACGACTCCCGATGGGAAGATGCGGAGCAGGCTCATGCCGCGACAGCCGCACGCCCGCGGCCGGGTAGCCGCCGTGCGATCGCCGAGCCTGCTTTGGCGAAGACGCGCTCAAGCGCCCCGATCGGCTGCCCGCCGGGAACATAGGCGACGGTGTAGAACATCCAGGTCACAACTCCGGCAAATAGCGCGAAAGGAAACCAGAGCGCGATGAGCGGGTCGACACGGCCGAGCTCGCCGAACGAGGCGGCGTATTCATTGATCTTGTGGTAGGTGACGATCAGCACGACGGCCAGGAAGACCCCGAGCGACGAGGTCGACCGTTTGGGCGGCACGCCCAGCGCGACGGCGAGCATAGGCAGGAGGAACATCGTCGCGACTTCGACGATGCGGAAGTGAAACTCGGAGCGGGACGAGGCGCGTTGCTCGCTAGACGCGGCGGTCTGACCGAGGCGTGCGAGTTCGGGCAGAGTGAATTCCAAGTTGCGGCCGCCGCGCAGGCGGAACCGTTCGGACCGTGGCAGGGGGATCGGCAGATCGTGTGCGCTGAACGTCAGGACCCGGGGTGCACGGAATTTGGGGCTGCTCTGGATCAGCGTGCCATCGGTCAAGCGGAAGATGATCGTGTTCGGATCGTCGGTCGCGAGAAACTGACCTTCGCGCGACGTGACCGAATAGCTGGTTCCGGTCGGGTTGTCGTAGTGGACAAAGATGCCGCTCAACTCGCGCCCCTTGTCACGGCTTTGTTCGATACGGAGCGTCATGCGATCGCCGAAATGGGTGAACTCGCCCACCTTGATCGACGCGCCGAGCGCGCCTGTGCGCAGCTCGAACCGCAGGCCTTCATAATAATAGCGCGCGATGGGTTGCACATAACCGACGATGGCGAGGTTCACCGCGGCGAGCGTGATTGCATAATAATAGGGCACACGTAGCAGACGGGCGTAGCTCATCCCGACGCCGCGCAGCACGTCCAGCTCGGATGTGGTGGCGAGCCGGCGGAAGGCAAGCAACACGCCCAACAGCAAACCGATCGGGATACCGAGGCCCAGATACTCGGGTAGCAAATTGGCGAGCATACGCCACACTACGCTGACCGGTCCGCCCTGGGTCGCGACGAAGTCGAACAGTCGCAGCATTCGGTCAAGGACCAGCAGCATCGCCGCGATCACAAGCGTCGAGAATAACGGCACCGCGATCAGCCGGACCATGTAGCGATCGATCGATTTCATGCGGGTTCGACCATGACGGGAACCGCGCGATATAGGCAAGGGTAGGCAGGGGCGCCACGATTAATATCCCGCGCCCGACCTAGTCATGGTGGCGCTACTCCGCCGCGATCTGCTCCGATAGCGGCAGGTGATCGGCCATGGTCGCGGCGATAGCACGCTCGAGCGCGCTCAGCGTGAATGGCTTGCGCAAAACATGACGGCCGCCGAATTCACTTGCACCGCCCGCGTCGCCAGCGAAGCCGGTCACGAACAGGATCGCGAGCCCCGGAAAGCGAGCGGTCAGCCCCGCGACCATCTCCGGCCCAGTCTGGCGCGGCATGAGCACGTCGGAGATGACGAGGTCGATATCCGGGTCACGCTCCACGAGCCGAGGCGCGTTCAAGGGATCGTCGCAGCCGATGCCGATATGACCCAACTCCTCCAGCGCTCCCATCGTGGCGGTAAGCACTCGCGGATCATCCTCCACGACGAGTATCTTGAGTGGGACGGGCGACGTGTCCGGCTCGGGCGCACGCTCAACGAGCGTATCCGCAACTCGCTCGCCGACGTAACGCGGCAAATAGAGAGTTACCGTCGTGCCTCGGCCGGGTGCGGTGTCGATGCCGACGTCACCCCCCTGCTGACGAACGAAGCCGAAGATTTGGCTCAGCCCGAGGCCCGTTCCCTTGCCGACTGGCTTGGTCGTGAAGAAGGGTTCGAATACGCGTTCGGCGACTTCCGGAGCCATGCCGCAGCCGCTGTCGACGACGGCGAAGGTAACGTAGTCGTTCGCAGCGCACTGGCCCACCGCGTTCGCGGCGAGCGTCTGAGTGCCGGTGATGATCGTCAGATCGCCGCGACCATTCATCGCGTCGCGCGCGTTCACCGCCAGATTGAGCAGCGCATTTTCGAGTTGCACGCGGTCGGCATGGACCCGCCATCCCGCCGCTTCGTCGCGCACCCGAATCGTGACCGCATCGCCGAGCGTCCGATCGAGCAAGTCCGACATCCCCGCGACGAGCGATCCTGGTTCGATCGGCTCGGGCTTGAGCGCTTCTTCGCGCGAGAAGGCGAGAAGCTGTCGAGTCAGCGCGGCGGCGCGGACCGCGCCCTCGGTCGCGCTATCGAGGTGCCGCATGGCGGACTCTTTACCCAGATTACGCCGCGCGAGCTCCAGCCCGCCGAGCACCACAGCGAGCATGTTGTTGAAGTCGTGCGCTATCCCGCCGGTCAGTTGCCCCACAGCTTCCATCTTCTGGACTTGGCGCAGCTTCGCTTCTTGAGCACGAAGCTCATCGGTCGCGACGCGAACCGCCGTGGTCAGCTCGGCCGCGTGGGCGCGCGCGGCATCGGCTTCGGCGCGGGCGGTCGCATTCTCGCCGAGCGTACGGATCGTGTACCAGCCGAGCAGAATCGCGCCGAGAACAAGCAGGCCACCGAACACGGCGAGCCCGACCGCAGCGGCTGTCGATCGTTTGACGAGCCGCATCGCCGCGGAGGTCCGGCGATCGAGGATCGCGCGCTCCCCCTGGATGATCCCCGTCAACGACGAGTCGATCCGTTGCAGAGAAGAAGCGTCGCGCGCCTTATAGTATAGCGCCAACGCTTGGGCGTTCTTCTTGTAACTTGTCGACAAAGCGATCAGTGACAACTCCTCTCCGCGTTCCGCGAAAGCGCCGCGGAGTTTGTCGATGCGACGCTGTTGGTCTCGGTCGCCGGTAGTGATCCGGTCCAGATAATTGATGTGAGTGGCCGCGGAGCGCCATTGGTCGAAATAGAGCTGACCAAGAGCCTGGTCACCCGAGGTCACGTACCGGCCCAGCGACGCTTCAGACCGTGCGATCGTCCCGGCGAGCGTGCGCGCGACGATCATCACGTCGTAGCTGCGACCTTGCGCCACAAGCGCGCGATCGCGTTCGCGGTTGGCGCCACCGACGGTGAATATAAGTGCGGCGAGAGTAACCGCACCCAGGATCGCCATGGCGATCAGCGCGACCGTCCGCCAGGGCGGACCGCCCCCGAGAGGCTCAGGTTCCCCCGCTTCGCCGTCCATATCCACGACCATAGTACAGGCCCAAGACGGTTAAAAGGTGATGAAGGTCACCCGAGAGCGCTAGTCGCCCGGCCGGCCTCGCCGAATAGTGCGAGCACCCGTTCCAGCTGGTCGGGCCGATGCTCGGCGCAGAGCGAGCACCGAAGCAGGAAGGTGCCGGCCGGAGTCGCCGGAGGGCGCGCCATGTTGACGTAGACGCCGTTCTCCAGAAGCGCCTGCCACATCGCGATCGCCTGGACCTGATCCTCAAGAATTACCGCGACGATCGCCGATTCCGGGCTGGACGTGCCGAGCTTGAACCCCATGGCGGTCAGCCCGTCATGCAGCTGTCGTGCGTTCGCCCAGAGTCGGTCGCGCTTCTCGTGCGCGGTCATGAGCTTGCGAATCGACGTGGCGGCGGTCGCGACGACGGAGGGGGGCAGCGATGCGGTGAAGATATAGGGGCGGCAGGCGAGGCGCATCACCTCGAACTTCGGATGGTTCGAAACGCAAAAGCCGCCGACCGTCCCGACCGATTTAGAAAACGTGCCGATGACGAAGTCGACCTCGCCCTCCAGACCCTGATCCTCATACACGCCGCGCCCGTTCGGGCCGAAAAAGCCCATCGAGTGCGCTTCGTCGACAAGTATCATCGCGCCGTGCTTCCTGGCGACCGATACCATCGCGCGCAGCGGGGCGATGTCGCCGAGCATGGAATAGACGCCCTCCAGCACGACCAGCTTGCCGGCCTCGGCGGGCAGGCGGCCTAGGCGCTTATCGAGATCCTCGACCGAGTTGTGGCGGAACCGCACGACCTCGGCGTTACCGAGCGCGCAGCCGTCATAGATCGAGGCGTGGCTGTCGGCGTCGAGAATGATGTACTCGCCCTTGCCGGCGATCGTCGAGATGATGCCCAGATTGGCCTGGTAGCCGGTCGAGAACACCATCGCGTGCCGCGCGCCGTAGAACTCCTTCAGCGCTTCTTCCGCATCGACATGATCGCGAAAAGTGCCGTTGAGCATGCGGCTGCCGTTGGTGCCCGATCCGTAGTCCTGGAGCGCGCGCTTCCCCGCCGCGATTACATCGGCGTCGAACGTCATCCCCATATAGTTATAAGTGCCGAGCAGGATCGTCTCGCGGCCCTGGATCACCGCCTCGGTAGGGGAGCGGACCTCGTCCATGACGATCGCGAACGGGTCGCGCACGCCCGATGTCAGAAGCGCCTCGCGCTCGGCGATCAGCGGATCGAACTTCGAGAACAGGTCGCGCCCGGGGACGTTAGACGGCCCGACGACCGGCGGATCGAGATCGAGCATCTCGGCCTGAAATCCGGTCTCGGTCATGCCCGTAGCTTCCCGACTGCGTCGGCGAGCTGGGCCACCGTCTCGATCTCCGCCTGCATGTTCATGGTGATGACGATGTCGAACTCGTCCTCGATCGCCGCGACGAAGTCCATGACGGTCAGGCTGTCCCATTCGAGGTCACCCTGAAAGGTCGTCGCCTCGCTCACCGCGACGCCCTTCTTGTTGAATGGTTCGATTTGAGCCGTGACGGTGTCGAGAATGGTCTGACGATCGCTCATGCGGGTGATCCTTGGGCCGCGAATACGGCGGGAGTGGGGTGAAGCTATAACAGTCCCTCCTCACGGTACCAGCGCGCGGTGTCGGCCAGCCCCCGGGTAAGGTCGACCTGCGGCGTCCACAGGTCCAAAGGCGGACGCCTGGCGGGGTCGGCGGTCCAGTCGGGATGGGCAAGGTAGGCGGCTCGGTCCGGTGTAAGCTTGGCCCTGCTTCCCCGCAGCCTGCGGTCGATCCGTGCGCCTAGCCGAAGCAGCGTGGCGGGAAGGGGGAGGGGCAGCACCCGGCGCCCGACCGCACGGCCGATCGCCGCCCCGAACTCGGCATGGGTATAAGCGTGTCCGTCATCGGCTTCGTATACGAGCCGTGGTCCGCCGCGCTCGGCCAACGTGACGAGCAATCGCGCTAGGTCGTCCACCATGATGGCCGACATGCGTCCAGGCGGTGGCAGCAGCGCGATCCCGAGCCGCGCGATCCGGAACATGTCGCGCATTTCCAGGTCGCCCGGACCGTAGACGGCCGGAGGTCGGACGATCGTCCAGCCGAAGGACGACCTCTCGACGACGTGCTCCGCTTCCGCTTTCGACCAACCATAGTCCGATAAGGCGGGCTCGCGCGCCGCAAGCGAGGAAACGTGAATGAAGCGCTTCACCTTCGTCCGTGTCGCGGCGTCGATGATCGCGTGCGTGCCGACGATATTACCGGTCGCGAACGCCGCGCGGTCGGGGGCGTTCACCACCCCGGCGATGTGCAGCACCGCATCGACGTGCGAGACGAGCACGTCGAGGCCGTCGGGCCGGTCAAGCGCGCCCTCGATCCACTCGACGCCGTCGCGCAGGGGTTGAGGACGGCGGGTCAGTGCGCGTGCGCGGTGACCGCGCTCGATCAGTAGGTCGAGCGTGCGGCCTCCGACGAAGCCGGTCGCGCCGGTCAACGCGATCAGCACGGCTTGTGATTCGCCGTAGATTGCCGAGGTGGTCGAGGAGCTTGGTCGCTCACAGCAGCGCCATATAGTTTCGATGAACCAGCGTCGACCGTGGCGCATGGCCCAGCACCACCGCTTGAGCTTCGTTTCTCAGCCCGATCAGTCGTCGCGCATCGGCTGCGTCATACTCGCTCAAGCCCCGCGCGATCGCGTGCTCCGAACTCATGATCCGTACTAGGTCGCCGCGCGCGAATACACCTTCGATCGCCGTTACGCCCGCCGCGAGCAGGCTCGCCCCGGACCGAAGCGCCCCGGCCGCGCCGGCATCGACATGGATCGCACCCCGGTCGACAAGGCCGCCCGCCAGCCACGCCTTGCGCGCCGATGCCGACCGTTCGGCAGGAAAAAGGGTATGGCGGCGCTCGCCCGAGAGCGGTCGATCAATCCGCCCGCTCGCAATCGCGAAATGCGCGCCCGCCGCCGTCGCGATCCGCGCGGCGGCGATTTTGGAGATCATCCCGCCCGATCCCATGCCCGATGCGGAGCCTCGGTCGGCCATCGCCTCCACGGCGGCGTCGATCCGCTCCACCCGCTTGATATGGACCGCGCCCGACAAGGCGGGGTTGCGGTCGTACAAGCCATTGACATCGCTCAACAGGATCACGCCAGCCGCTCGGGCCGCCTGCGCGACGCGCGCGGCAAGTCGATCATTGTCGCCGAAGCGAATTTCCTCCGTCGCGACGCTGTCATTCTCATTTAGCACCGGCACAACGCCAAGCGAAAGCAAGCGGTCGAGCGTCGCGGCGGCGTTCAGGTACCGCCGTCGGTCCTCCAGATCGCCCAAGGTCACCAACATCTGCGCGGCGGTGATCCCTTCCGCGGCGAGCAGTTCCGCCCAGATCGCCGCCAGCGCGATCTGGCCGACGGCGGCGGCCGCCTGCGCGTCTTCAAGCGAGGCCCGACCGCCCTTGGGTAGGTCCAGTCGACGCGCCCCAAGCGCGATCGCCCCAGACGAAACGATCGCGACCTGCTGCCCCGCGCGCATCCGGTCGGCGATGTCGCTCGCGACGCCCGCGAGCCACGAGCGTCGTACGCTGCCGTCCGCCTCGACCAGCAGCGCCGACCCGATCTTGACGATCAGCCGCGGGCAGGTCTCGGGAGGGAATAAGGGCATCGCGTTCGCCCTCCAATTACACCGGCGACCACTGGATCGCGTCGCCGCCATCGTCGTCCGCGCCGACCACCGCCGCTGTCGGCCCGATCGCCTCAAGCAGCCGGTCGAGCGTCCAGTCGAGGCCGGTGCCCGCCGCCGCCGAGATCGGGATCACCTCCGCGCCGCTCGCCTCCTCCAGCTCGCGCACCAGCACGTCGATCAACTCGTCGTCGAGCGTGTCGATCTTGTTGAGCACCAGCACCTGGAGCTTGTCGACCAGCCCCGCGCCGTAGGCGGCGAGTTCGTCCCGCACGATCCGGTAGCTCGTCGCCACATCGGCGTCCTGCGCATCGACCAGGTGGAGGAGAACCCGGCATCGTTCGATATGGCCGAGAAAGCGATCGCCGATCCCCGCGCCCTCCGCCGCGCCCTCGATCAGGCCGGGGATGTCGGCGACCACGAACTCCTGCCCCTTGTGACGCACGACGCCGAGTTGGGGGCGGGTGGTGGTGAAAGCGTAGGCGCCGACCTTGGCCTGCGCGTTGGTGACGGCGTTGATGAAGGTCGACTTGCCGGCATTGGGCAGGCCGACAAGTCCCGCGTCGGCGAGCAGCTTGAGCCGAAGCCACAACCACATCTCCTCGCTCGGCCAGCCCGTTCCGTGCTGGCGCGGCGCCCGGTTGGTCGACGTCTTGTAGCTGGCATTGCCGCGCCCGCCGTCGCCCCCGCGCAGCAGTACCTCGCGCTGGCCAACCTCCGTAAAGTCGAGCAGGACATCCTCCCTGTCCTCTGATAGCACTTGGGTCCCGATGGGTACGCGAATGACCAGGTCGTCGCCGCCAGCTCCGGTACGGTTCGATCCGGAGCCGCCGTGACCGCGAGGCGCGCGGAAATGCTGTGTGTAGCGGAAATCAATCAACGTGTTCAGCCCCGCCACGGCCTCGAACACGATGTCTCCGCCCTTGCCGCCATTGCCGCCATCGGGCCCGCCATATTCGATGAACTTCTCGCGCCGGAAGCTTACGGCACCGGGTCCACCCGCGCCCGAACGGACGAAAATCTTAGCTTGGTCGAGGAAATGCATGGCGCACGACCTAACGCTTCAGCGCAGCTAAAGCGAGGCGCAGCGTGCCCGGCTGGCCTCGTCGAAGGCGAGGGCCAACGACACGGCTTCGCTGCGGCGTGTTCACTTGGGCTCCCCCAATGCCGCGAACGCGATGTTGCGCGCCGCGTCGCGTCGAAGCCCCAAGGCGCGCGCCATCGGCGCGCCGAGCAACGCGTCGCCCAGCGCCAGCAATACGAGTTGTAATGTGTCCTCGTGGATCGGTCGTTTCGTTGCCGCATGCTCGTCGGCGGCGAGCTCATCGACCAGGTCGTGAATGGCCGTCAGGATCGGATCCAGCGCGTCCTCGTTACCCGACAGGATCATCCAGCTGGCCAGCGCGCCCGCACCGCCTCGGCCGAACGCGTCGAAGGTGAGGTCGACCACCTCACGCGGACCCCGGTCCTCCACACGGCTGCGGAGCACCGCATCACGAATGGTGCCGGTGATCGCGCCCGCCATGCGTCCGATCAGCGCTTTTTGCAGCCCTTCCGCCGAGCCGAAATGATGAAGCAGCGTGGCGTGCGTGCGGCCGATCCGCGCCGCCACCGCCTTCAGGGTCACCGCCTGCGGCCCATCCTCGACCAGAAGCGCTCGCGCAGCTTCGAGCGCGGCGTCGCGCGACTCCTCGGGGGAGTTGCGACGCCTAGCGGACGGGGAGGCGGGGAGGGTGGACGCGGACATGCACCCAGCTGTTCGACCGTTCGCGCGCGGAACGCAATCACCCCGATGCGCGAACCGTGTTCCGCTCAGGCCGCGAGCGGTATCGCCTCGGTCCCCAGATCGCCCAAGTTCAGCTCGGTCTCCATCGCCTCCACCGCGCGGCCGAGCGCCCGGCACTCGAGCGGGATCGTGCGGCCGGTAGGTTCGAACCGCAGCTTGGCGAGAACGCGCCCGGAGCGCGAGTTGCCGACCGCGTGCTTCGCAACGAGCCGAGGCAGCCGCAAGCTATCGCGCGCGATCGCAACTACCGCGCGCGCGGCCTCCGTCGCGTAGCCGCGATTCCAAGCATCCGGCGTCAGCCAATATCTGAGCTCGTGTGCGCAACCGTCTTTGCGAAGGCCGATACCGCCGATCAGGCGCGGGTCGCCACCGCGAAGCACGATGAAGAACTGCGGCTCGTCGACGGCATGCTGGAGACATAAGAACGAGCAGGCGTCCTGCTGTCCATACGGCCAGGGCGCGCGCGAAAGTTCGGTCACCACCGCCTCATGCGCGATCGCGTTGGCCAGTGCGGGCGCGTCCTCCAGCCAGCCAGGCCGTAAAGTCAAACGCGGGGTCAACGCGAACATCGTGCTTTCCTCCTCTCGCGCGGCCGCTTGCACGAGCACGTGACTCGGCGGCGACAACGCAGGTCCAGGGAGCAAGAAAAAAGAGAGCCGGGGCGACCCGACTCCCTTTTGGATGTCTGTCCCCGCCTGGACGGGGATCGGGTCGCCCTGGTGGACGATCCGGCTGGTCGTCCGTTACTCAGCCGCCTGCGCGGTAATCTGCACCGAGCAGAACTTGCGGCCGAGCTTGCCCTCGGCGAACGCGACGCGGCCATCGACGAGCGCGAAGAGGGTGTGATCCCTGCCCATGCCGACATTGGCACCCGGGTAGAACTTCGTGCCGCGCTGGCGAACGATGATGTTGCCCGCGACGCACTCCTGCCCGCCGAACTTCTTCACGCCGAGACGGCGACCCGCGGAGTCGCGACCGTTGCGCGACGAGCCGCCTGCTTTCTTATGTGCCATTGCTCGTTAACTCCTTACGCCTGCGCAGGCTCGGCGGTGTCAGCCGCCTGCCGCTCGCCGCCGATCCCGACGATCCGGAGGATCGTGTGACGCTGGCGATGACCGTTGCGACGGCGGTAGTTGTGCCGACGGCGCTTCTTGAACACGATGACCTTCTCGCCCCTCGCCTGCGCGATGATCTCGGCGGCTACGGTCAGCCCATCGGTCGAACGCAGCTCCGACCCCTCGCCCGCGAGCAGGACATCGCCCAACTCGATCGAGGAACCGGCTTCGCCGTCGATCTTGTCGACGACGATCTTGTCTCCGGCGGCGACGCGGTATTGCTTGCCGCCCGTGCGCACGATCGCGAACATGGCCTGTTGTCTTCCTGAATATCGAACACCCCGCGAACGCGAACGCGCGCCGGGAAAGAAGCGCCAGCTAGTCCGGCGAACGGCGAGTGTCAACCACGGGGCAAGCTCGCAGGCCTAGTGGCGATGCTCACGCTTTAACGCGTATCGGCCATCCTCGTAGCCGCGAAACAGCCCGGAAATCGCCGGGTGATGCACCGGCTCGTCGGTGTCGTCGACCAGCAGGTTCTGTTGGCTCACATAAGCGACATAGCTCGACTCGGCATTCTCGGCGAGAATGTGATAGAATGGCTGATCCTTTGACGGCCGGATCTCGGCCGGGATCGCCTCATACCACTCGTCCGAATTGGCGAAGACCGGATCGACGTCGAAGATCACGCCGCGAAAGTCGAAAACGCGGTGCCGCACGACGTCCCCGATCGAGAAGCGCGCATGGGCGATCGGCGGCGCGGAAATCGCGGCCCGGGCGCCCGATTCGGGAAGATCGGTGAATTGCATGAGGCTCATTTAAGGGCTGCGGGGCCGGACACAAGCGCGCCGGCCTTGCATGGCTTTGCACGACCCGTTAGAGGCGCGCGCTCCACCGACGGGCGCGCTCTTTTGAGCGGGATCCGAACCTCTGCGGAGAGGTGCCAGAGTGGTCGATCGGGACGGTCTCGAAAACCGTTGTGCCCTTGCGGGTACCGTGGGTTCGAATCCCACCCTCTCCGCCACTCCGTCCGTGCCGCTGCGCGAGTACCCTTGATAATCACCTGTTCCGCGTGCCAGTTAGCTGCCTTGCCATGCGTCTATAGACGCATCGATCTGACCCTCTGAGCCGTATCGAGGACTGAAGGCGTCTCTGTTCCGGGCCTTGCCCCCCTGAAATAGATTTCAGTTTGCCTGGCTTAGGTCGTGTGATCTGAGGTATGTGTCAGGCGTAATCTGACATGGTGTTCTCGACTAATGAGCTCTGGAAGCCACGAACCGGTCCCTCCCCGGTACTCCGAAGCGTACCCGCGTATCTCTGCGGTGGAGGCTCGGCGCGAATGCAGGCGCGGGCGTTCGCACGTTCTCTGGCGCAACCGGCACGGGCATGCGATCGGCACGGCCGAGCTGCAGTGGGAGTCGAGCAACGACCTGCTCATCCAGCCATGCATTACAGATCACGACTATCTCTGCTCCAACAAGGACCCGATCAAGGTAGAAGTCGTCTGGAAAGGATCGACACGTGACAATGAGCGTCCTTACCTTGTGTGTGGAAAATGCGCTAGACATTGTGACCTGCTCGTATACGACCAAGCAGACTGGTTGTGCAAGCGTTGTCAGAACTTGAAGAACCGCAGCGAGTGCATTGATGAGGTGGTCCGTATCTCCGAGGAGACTGTCGAGATCGAGCAGCTGATCGGGGCAGGGCGGCCTCGCGGGATGCGGCAGTCCGTTTATGACAAGATGCAGAAGCGGCGGATTGAGCTGAACGTGAGACTTGGTGGACGGGCACGTCGAACAGCTAGTCTGGAGTAACTGCCCAGGGTCGAGGGCGAGTGGCTTTCTTCTGGTCCTTCGATCGAGAGTGTCGAGGCGAGGCTCGCTCGCTAGGATGGCTCGGCAGACGCCAGCCGATCTTGAAGTGCCTCGTACCGGGTTAGTGGGTATGCGGCTGTTCGCGGGTGATGATCTCCAGTCGGAGCTTGTCAAAGATTGGGATCGCCGGTTCATCGATCCACTGGTCCAGGTGATCAGCATGTGGCGAAAGCTGACCCGCTTGTATGTGCGTCGTCAGGTCGAAGGTCGGCTCCGGTTCCGAGAAGGGATCATCCTGGGGGAGCCTGAACCGATGACCACCGCCCGGCAGTGGGGAGGGGGTTGGACCGCCAGCTGCGTTGTGCCGTTCGACGGTGCTGCCTGGCTCTTTGGTGCCCAGATCGCGAGCGGCATCCCCGGCCGGCCGTTACAGGCCCAAATCAGCGGGCAGACCCTCGTAACGATAGTCGAGGGTGAACCGGATATGGAGCGAATGGCCGTGCCGCTTCTTGCATCGGAGATCGAGGCAATCGCGCGCCATGTCGTTCGTCAGCAAGGCGTGATTACAGCTTATAACAGCTTCGTAAGCGATCAGGCGCGCGACATGGTCGCAGCATATTGGCCAGCGCTTCTTCAGATGCACGAACACGCTTTTCAGCGAGCTGTGGATCAAAGTCGTCGTGAGATCGACGAGATGGCCGCAGTGTTCCACGCGCTGAACCCAAAAGGTACATTTCCGACGCTACCTTGAGATCGTGAAAACGAGCGTATTTGAGGCGCTCGGACGATAAAGGCTCCGCAGCACAAAATCTGAGCTCCACATCGAGTTGTAATGCTTTGGCGAAGTCAGCGCCATTGTGACGTTTGTGCCGAATCTTTGGTGATCCGACGCCATTCGTTGGTGGGCCGGACAGCGCGGCACGCGGAGCTAAGACGGGTCGGGCAGACTTGCCGCCACTGCAAGTGTGTGCTGTATTGTTAACACACTTCGTTGGGGAGAACGGGCATGCACAGGGCAATCTGGTCGGCAGCCGCTACGGGAGCAGCATTGATGACGGTCACAGCTTCTGCTCAGACAGCAGGCGTTCCGCTCATCGAGCGTAGTAAGCTATTCGGCAATCCGACGCGCACGGGCGGGCAGCTGTCGCCCGACGGCAAATGGCTGGGCTTCATCGCGCCGCGCGACGGCGTGATGAACGTGTGGGTCGCGCCCGTCGACAAGCCCGGCGACGCCCGTCCGCTGACTGCAGAGAAGACCCGGCCGATCCGCTCCTATTTCTGGGCGCCTGACTCAAAGCAGATCCTCTTCGTCAACGACAAGGGCGGTGACGAAAATTTCCTCCTGTACGGGGTCGACCTTGCCACCGCCGTGCAGAAGACGCTGACGCCGTTCGAGAAGACGCGAGTGCAGATGCTCGGCTCGTCCACCACGATCAAGGATCGCATCCTTGTCGGCGTCAACAACCGTGACCCGCGCTGGCATGACGTCCACCAGCTCGACCTGACCACGGGCAAACTGACGCCGGTGTTCCAGAATGACGGTTATGCCGGCTTCGTGACCGACGACCAATTGCGCCTGCGGGTCGCTGTGACAACGCGACCCGACAGCGGTGTCGATTACTATCGCGTGATCGACAACAAGGTCGAGGACAAGCCGTTCACGTCGGTCGATTATGAGGATGCGGCCTCGACGTCGCCGCTCAAGTTCACCGTCGACGGGAAGACGCTCTACTGGGGCGACGCGCGCGGTCGTGATACGCGTGCGCTTCTGGCTCAGGATGTGGCGACGGGCAAGTTCACGACGGTCGGCGCCAGCGACCGCGCCGACGTCGGCGACGGGCTGATCAACCCGCGCACCGGACGGGTCGAGGCCTACTCGGTCTATTTCCACCGCAACGAATATCTGCCGGTCGGCGATGCGGTAAAGGCGGATCTTGCTTTCCTAAAGAGCCGGAACAAGGGCGAGTTCACGGTCGGCTCGCGCACCGATGCGGATGACAAGTGGCTCGTCACCTTTGATCCCGTCACCGCGCCTGCCTCGACCTGGCTCTACGACCGCCGCGCGAAGAATCTGACCGAGCTCTACACACCGCGATCCGAGCTGATCGGCGCGCCGCTGGTGGCGATGGAGTCGTTCGACATCCGGACCCGCGACGGATTGTCGATGGTTAGCTATCTGACGAGGCCCAAGGGCGCGACCGGCCCCGTGCCGTTGGTGCTGCTGGTCCATGGCGGCCCCTGGGCGCGCGACGGATACGGCTATAACAGCTCGCACCAGTGGCTCGCCGACCGCGGCTATGCGGTACTGTCGGTGAATTTCCGTAGCTCGACCGGGTTCGGCAAGAAGTTCGTCCAGGCCGGCGACCAGCAATGGGGCCGCAAGATGCACGATGACCTGCTCGACGCGGTCGACTGGGCGGTGAAGCGCGGGGTGACCACCAAGGACGAGGTCGCCATCATGGGCGGCTCCTACGGCGGCTACGCGACCCTCGCCGGGCTGACCATGACGCCCGACGCATTCGCCTGCGGCGTAGACATTGTCGGGCCGTCAAACCTGTTCACGCTTCTCAAGACGGTGCCGGCCTATTGGGAGGCCGGGAAGCGGCAGATGTACCGCCGCATGGGCGATCCCGGCACGCCGGAGGGTCAGGCCCTTCTCAAGGAACGCAGCCCGCTCACCTATGCCGACGCGATCAAGAAGCCGCTCTTGATTGGTCAGGGCGCGAACGATCCGCGCGTCAACATCGCCGAAAGTGACCAAATCGTGGCGGCTATGAGGGCGAAGAACATCCCCGTCACCTATGTCGTATTTCCGGACGAAGGGCACGGCTTCGCCCGACCGGCAAACAACATTGCTTTCAACGCAGTGGCGGAGAACTTCTTATCCAAATGCCTCGGCGGCCGGGCGGAGCCGGTTGGCGGCGCGCTCGCCGCATCGACCGCTCAGATCAAGGCGGGCGTTGTGGAAGAAATCTCGACCGCTGGAGCAACGACGACAGGCAACTGAGGTCTGTCGCTAGCCGTGTCGCCGAACGCGGCACGGTGAGCGACGGACGCTGCCAGTCGCCGCAGGTTGACCCAATGGCAGACGCTCGAAATGCTCGATCGACCCCGCGAAGTCGGTCGCTTGTTCATGATCTAATATAAGGCTGACATCGTAAGATCCATCGCCAGACGAGCTTGGCCTGTCTGGAAAAGCTAGCTGAATGGTCAAACGCCAGTCGATCGGGACTTCCGAGCGCTGACCATAGACGCCGGCTATCGCGGCGCCTCAATCGCTGACTGCGCCCAGCTTACCATGTGCGGAACGCTGCACATGGTCAGCGACGACGCGGAACGCGGCTTCCATGCTGGCGCCGCGTCGCCACGCGAGCGCCACCGAGCGGTGCGCCTTCCAGCCGGCGACGTCGAGCACGGCGAGCCCAGCGGAGCCGCCGACGTCGGACGACAGATACAGGCCCGGCAGCACCGTAAGCCCGAGCCCGCTGGCGGCCATCTGGTGCAGGCTGTCGAGGCTGGTGCCCTCGTAATCGGGGCTGAGCGTCATGCCGTGCGCCGTGGCAATCCCTGCTACCTGGCGATGGAGGTGGTGGCGCGTATCCAGCGACAGCAGCGTCCGCCCGGCGAGCGCGGCGGGGTCGACCGGGTGCCCGGTCGCCAGATCGCCGTCGACGGCGCTGACCAGGTGCAGCGGCTCGCGGAACAGCGGCTCGACCTCCAGGTCGTCGCCCGCGATCGGCAGGGGGCCGAGCAGCACGTCCAGGTCGCCGCGCGACAGCGCCAGCGCCTGCGCGTCGGGAATCCCCTCGCGCACGTAGAGTCGCAGGCCCGGCGCGGCGCGGTGCAGGTCGGCGATGATGGGGGACAGGAGGTAGGGCCCGAGCGTCGGCGTGGTGCCGAGCCGGAGCGTGCCCGTCAGCCCCGTCGCGGCGCTGCCAGCGAGCGCCTGGATATCGCGCACCCCGCCCAGCACGGTGCGCGCCCTGGTGACGATACTGCGGCCGATCGGCGTCAGGATGGCGCCGGTGGTCGAGCGGTCGAGGAGCTTGACACCCAGCCGGTCCTCCAGCGCCCTGACCTGCTGACTGAGTGTGGGCTGCGACACGTTGGCGAGCCGCGCGGCCTGCGCAAACGAGCCCGCGTCGGCGAGCGTAATGAGATACTCGAATTGCCGGAGCGTGGGCATGGGCGATTATAGCCACAGCCTATTGCGGTTCGGCAAGTCTTGCGATTGGCGGGCCGCGCGATCGGGCGGTACCTCCATCGCCAAGTCGGGAACAGCAGGGCGATTGATGGCAGAACTGAAAAGGGTCGGCTTGCGTGACGCGGGGCGCTGGTTGGCGGAAATCGTGGGGCCGGACGCCGCCTATCTGCGTCTGGCCGCGGTGTACGGCGTGGCGATCAGCCTGCTGTCGCTGGCGACGCCGATCTCCGTCCAGCTGCTTATCAACAGCGTCGCACACACCGCGCTGCCTGCGCCGCTGTGGACCTTGTCGGGCGTGTTGTTCGGTCTGCTGCTGCTGGTGGCGATCCTTAGCGCCTTCCGCGTCCACCTGATGGCGCTGTTCGAGCGGCGGGTGTTCGCGCGCGTGGTGGCGGAGATCACGATCCGCGCCGTGCACGCGCGCGACCCGTTCTTCGGCGATGCGGGACGCGCCGACCTGTTCAACCGGTATTTCGACCTGGGCGTAGTGCAAAAGGCGATCCCCAGCCTGTTCATCGGCGGGTTCACCATCATCCTGCAGTCCGCCGTTGGCCTGGCGATCACCAGCTTCTATCACCCGTTCTTTCTGGCGTTCAACGTCGTGCTGCTGTTGGCGCTGCTGCTGGTCTGGCTCCTCTGGTCACGGGGCTCGCTGACCGCGGCGGTGGCGCTGAGCCATGCCAAGCACGACACGGCGCGCTGGCTGGAGAGCGTCGGCGGCTCCAACGGCTTCTACAAGTCGAGCCGGCATCTGGGCTTCGCGATGGACCGATCGGAGGCGGCGACCGCGACCTATGTGGACCGGCACCGGCGGTACTTTCGCTACAGCTTCGCACAGACGCTGTCCTGCCTGCTGCTCTACGCGCTGGCGTCGGCGGCGCTGCTGGCGCTGGGCGGCAATCTGATCCTGGCCGGCGAACTGTCGATAGGGCAGCTGGTCGCGGCCGAGCTGATCCTGTCGGGCGTGTTCTACGGCATCAGCCAATTGGGCTGGTACCTGGACACCTTTTACGACCTGGTCGCGTCGTCGGAGGAGCTGTCCCTGCTGTTCGCGATCCCGCAGGAGCGCCCACCACAGGCGGGCGGCGAGGGTCCGCGCGACGGGGCGGTCCGCCTGCGCGAGGTGGTGCTGGACGGCGCGCGGCTCGACTTCGAGCTGGCGGCCGCGGAGCGGCTGGTGGCGGTGCCGGAGCCTGGCGTCGACCGGCTGCTGGCGCGCCTGCTGAAACGCCACGCCACGCCCGAGCAGGGGCTGGTCACAGTGGGCGGATCGGATTTGGGCGGGTTCGACATGTACCTGCTGCGGTCGGAGGTGATCGTGCTCGATCGGCCGACGATCGTGGAGGTCACTATCCGCGAGTATCTGACGCTGGCGTCGGGCCAGGCGAGCGCGGCGGCGATGCTCGACGCGCTGGACGCGGTGGGGCTGGGCGGGCGGATCACGACGCTGCCGGACGGGCTCGACACGCCGCTGGCCTCGTCGGGCTGGCCGCTGACCGTCGGCGAGGTGATGGAGCTGAAGCTCGCCAACGCGCTGCTGGCGCGGCCACACGTGCTGCTGCTGTCGCCGCTGTTCGACGTGATGCCGCCCGACCGGCTGGCCGACGCGCTCGCGCGGCTAGAGGCGGCGGGGACGACGGTGCTGTTGTGCACGGCGCGGCCGGGTCCGATCGCGCTGGACGGCTGGATGTGGCTGGGACGCGACGGGCAGCGCCGGTTCGCGTCGCAGGCGGAACTGGAGGCGTTCCTTGCCGTACCGGCCTGACCATCTGGTGCATTTCCCGACGTTGGCGGCGATGCGGCCGCCGCGGCTGTCGGTAGCGCTCGCCTGGATGATAGCGCTGGGCATCGGGCTGTCGGCGGCGATCATGGCCTATGTGCCGTGGGTGCAAACCGCGATCGGCGATGGGCAGGTGGTCGCGCTAGACCCGGGCGACCGGGCGCAGAACGTGGCCGCGCTGGTCGGCGGGCGCGTGGAGCGCTGGTACGTGCAGGACGGCCAGCATGTCGACCGCGGCGACCCGATCGCGCGCGTGGTGGACGTCGACCCGAACCTGCTGTCGCGCCTGGCGGCCGAGCGCGCGCAGGTGCAGGCGGAGATCGCCGCCGTGCGCCAGGGACAGGCGGTGGCACAGATCGACGTCGGCCGTTCCCGCCAGCTGCTGGCTGAAGGGCTGGTGGCGCGCCGCGATTACGAGCAGGCGCAGATCAAGGTCGCGGACTCGGCCGCTAAACTGGCGGAGTCGCGCGCCAAGCTGAACCGCATCGACGTGCAGCTCAATCGCCAGTCGGCGCAGCTGGTCCGCGCGCCCCGCGACGGCCGCATCCAGGACCTGAACGCGGCTGCAGGGGGCGCGCTGGTCTCGCCCGGCACGGTGCTGGCGGTGGTGTCGCCTGAGCGCGTGACGCGCGCGGTGGAGGTGTTCGTGGACGGCCGCGACGTGGCGCTGGTGCGCGTCGGCCAGCCGGTGCGGCTGGAGTTCGAGGGCTGGCCCGCGATCCAGTTCAGCGGCTGGCCGTCGGTGGCGCAGGGGCTGTTCGACGGCCGGGTGCGTGGCATCGACCCGACGGCGAGCCCGACCGGCCTGTTCCGGGTGCTGGTCGAGCCGATGCCGGGCAAGCCCGCCTGGCCCGACCGGCGCTTCACCCGGTTGGGCGCCAAGGTACGCGGTTGGATCCAGATGGAGACGGTGTCGGTCGGCTATGAGCTGTGGCGGCAGCTAAATGACTTCCCGCTGGAGTTCGGGGAGCCGCAAGGGAAGGCGGGCGAGGCGAAAGGCGCGCCGAAGGATGAGGACGCGGCGGTGCTGAAGGCGGGCAAGGCGAAGTGATCGTGCGGATGCTGGTGTTGCTCGCCGCGCTGTGGCCGTCGATCCTGTGGGCGCAGGATCGCACGCCGCTGACGCTGGACGAGGTGCTGCGTTCCTCGGCGACGCACGCCCCGCAGGTTGTCGAGGCGTTGGCGCGCGTCCGCCAGGCGGAGGGCCGGGCGCTGGCCGCGGAGGGCGCGTTCGACACAGTGTTCGACGTCGACGCGCAGAGCCGGGTCGCGGGCTTCTACGACGGCACCTATGCCGAGGCGCGCGCGACCAGGCCGCTGACAGGCAATGGCGGCCAGCTTTACGGCGGCTACCGCGTGTCGCGGGGCACGTTCCCGATCTACGAGGACCGCGCCTATACCGACCGGCTGGGCGAACTGAAGGTCGGCGGCCTGTACTCGCTGCTGCGCGACCGGGCGATCGACGAGCGTCGGGGGCGGACGACGCTGGCCGATGGCGATGTCGACGTGGCACGGCTGGACCGCGAGATGGTCGCGATCGGCGTGCAGGCGCGCGCGGTCGCGGCGTATCAGAACTGGGCGGCGGCGGGTCTGCGTCTCGGCGCCTATCAGTCGCTTCTCACGCTGGCGGAAACGCGGCGTGGCGGCATTGCGCGTCAGGTGCAGCTAGGCGCGCGGCCGACCATCCTGCTGACGGAGACGGACCAGAACATCGTGCGGCGTCGCGCACTAGTAGTGCGGTCCGAACAAGAGTTCGCGGCCGCAGCCAACGCGTTGTCGTTCTTCTACCGCGACGCGGGCGGCGTGCGCGTGACGCCCGGGGCGGATCGGCTGCCGGCCGCGCTGCCGACGTTCCGGCCTGGGCGCGGTGCGGGGCCTGTCGACCGGCCGGACCTGCGCTCGATCGACGCCCGGCTGCAGCAATCGGAGCTGCGCCTCCTGCTCGCTGAGAACGAGCTGAAGCCGCAGCTCGATCTGCGCGGCGAGCTTGGTTATGATTTCGGCCGCACGGGCCTGGGCGGGCGGTCGCGCGATGGCGAGGAGGCGATCGTCGGCTTGCGCTTTTCCGTACCGTTGCAGCGACGGCAGGCCCGGGGGCGGATCGCCGAGACGCGCGCCGAGATCGAGGGGTTGCGCACGCGCCAGCGGCTAGTCGCCGAGCAGATCGCGGTGGAGGTGGACGGCATCGCCATCGCGGTCGACGGTGCGGACAAAACGGCGGCGCTGGCGGCACAGGAGGCGGAGCTGACCGTTCGCATGGCCGCCGCCGAGCGCCGCCGGTTCGAGCTGGGGGCCAGCGATTTCTTCCTGCTCAACCTGCGCGAAGAAGCCGCGACTGACGCGCGGGTTCGTTTGTTAGACGCTCAGGCGCGCGCGGCTTTGGCAGGCGTGGATCTGGCAGGAGCAACCGGCGATCGGCAGGCGCTTGGGCTCCAAAATTGACGGCTGCCGCCTTGCTCACATCGATTGAGGAGAGCCCACACGCGAGCGAAACTCGGCAGCGGATGACCTGCGGTCGGCCGCCAACAAAGTTCAATTCTGCGCGCCAGTGCGGCCGTTCAGGCTTCCTTCCCGTCACGTGAACGAACGGGCACTCACGCCGATTGCTATTCTAAAGGCGCCGTTCCGCTTTCCGACCACACCCGGTTATTAGGACTATGTCCGCTTCTCACCGATTGTGGACATTCTCATCGGAACTCGACGGCTGGAAACACTTCGAGAGCGCCCTCGGCTCTTTCTATCGGCACAGCTCGCGGCGTGGCAGGACGCTTTCGCCCTCGCTGTTCTAGGGCCTGCCCCCGCTGCCCCGGCCCACGCCCAATTCCTTTATGACCAAGCGCGCTCGCGAGGCGTTCGGCCGCCGTGCGGTTGGCATCGCACTGGCGCTGCTCGCCGAAGCGCTGCTCGTGCTTGTACTGCTGACGCTGGCACCTCGTACATCACCATGCAGGCGCCGGACTACCAAGGCTTGGTCCAGCGTTCCTGATCCTGCGTCATGGGCGCGAGAATGACGTTGTCGCTGAATAGTGTTCAGGTCGGCCGGGCGGCTCTTTATACCGTCCGGAAACGGTCAAAAGCGGACATTCTCGAATCCAGGTGAGGGGCGGCTTTGATATTCCGAGTGTTCCCAAGCCCTGAGCCGCGGTCGTCTCTTTCTGAGTATAGACGCGTCCGCTTTCGACGCTTCCCACCGCCATGAAGTTCACGTCGCCAGGTCATCGCATCCTGCCGGACAGGTTCGTCTGATAGAACATCTCGGGCATAACGATCCACCGATCTATGCGGCGGACCGTTTCGTGAGCGCGATCCTGCTTCGGTCCTCGCAGAATTGGAGAAGTTCAGCTTCCGGGAGGGGGCGGCTGATGAGGTACCCCTGCGCCATGTCGCAGCCGAGCGCGGTCAGATATTGGAGGCAGGCGTCGTCCTCCACGCCTTCCGCCACGACCTTCAGTCCCAACTCATGCGCGAGCTGAACGGTCGAGCGAACCATGACACCGTCGGCGTGATCGAGATGGGCGTGCTGGACGAAGCTTCGATCGATCTTCAGCTCGGCGAGGGGAAGCTGGCGTAGATAGGTCAACGTCGATTGTCCGGTACCGTAATCGTCCATGGAGATGGCCACGCCGAGCTCACGATAGGCGCGGAGCGCGGCGATGGCGGCTTCCGGATTGTCGAGGGTCGCGGATTCCGTCACTTCGAAAATGAGCGCGGACGGCGAGACGAGCGCGCGGTCGAGCAGTTCGCCCACCGATCGGTTGAACTCGTGGGACGAGACCAGTTTGGCGGAGATGTTCACCGCCGCCGTCAACCGGTGTCCGAGCGCGTGCCACCGGGCGACATCCGTGATCACCTGCTCCAGCACGTATAACGTCAGCGGTCCGATGCGATCGGTACGTTCAGCCGCGGGAATGAACAGGTCGGGGCCGATGAACCCCCGTTCCGGATGCCGCCAGCGGACTAGGGCCTCGACGCTGGCTATACGGTCTTCGGCCAAGGCGAGCTTGGGCTGGTAATGCACCTCGAGTTCGCGGCGCGTCAGCGCGGTATCCAGTTCTCCCATCATGGAGACCTGCCTCTCGAGCTTGGCCAGGTCGGCCGCCGCGCGGCGCCAGAACATGCCCGCCGCTTGCGCCTCGTCGGCCGCGAGCGCCGCCTGCGTGGTGCAGGCGTCCGCGCCGCCCGTCTCGCTTTCGGCCACCCCGACCGACACCTCGACATCCACCCGGCGTCCGCTCACTTCGATCGGTTGAAGCATCATCGCGCGCAGGCCGGCGAATACGTCCGTGAGATCCTGTCCCTCGGTCGGCTCGAAACCGAGCAGTCGGTCGGCGATGCGGAACACTTGTCCGGTATGGCTCGCCAGGCGAAGCCGATCCGTGACACGGTTGATCAGGTCGCGCTCGGCCGGATCGCCCAGCACCGCCAGAAGCTGTTCCAGATTGTTGATATGCGCCACGGCCAACCGGATGCGTGACCGCGACGCGGTTGCCTGGAGCAGCGCGCGCCGGTTCGGCAGCCCGGTCACCTCGTCGAATAATCTCTGCCGGGCGAAGCGGGCATGGACATGCTGGGCGACGCGACCGCCAGCAACGAGCGTGATCAGGAGGAGGCCCGGCGCGATCGGGTGGAAGTGGTGCCATAGCGACTGTGCCAGGACGACGGTCCCGCTCAGGATCCCGACGGCCGCCACATAGCCGAGCGCCAGTCCGATCGCCGTCCGCGCGCGAAGCAGTAGCAATGCCATGAACAACGCGGCGAATGTCGTCGGCAATATGCCGCCGACGACCGGGATGCCGCGTTTCAAGGTCTCGGTGGCCAATGCTTGAACGACCGCTCCGGGCACCACGCCCCAATGCGGGATGGCGTATCGATCGCCCATTTCGACGGCCGTGGCGCCGATGATGATCTGGTGACCGCGCACCAGCTTGGGATCGAAACGGCCGTCCCGGACAGCGACAAAGCTCAATCGCGGAATCGTCCCGGGATCGATCGTGTAGTTCACCGGAAAAAACGTGTCCGCGCTTCCCGACTTCTGGGCAAGCCACGCCGATAGCGACGGTCGCGGGGTACCGTCGGTCACGGTGCCAAACGGCGCCTGACGGATCGCGCCGTCCGGATCGGGCGCGATGCTGACGGACGCGAGCGCAGCGTGCTCGCGCAACATGGGAAGCGGCAGAGAGTCCAACGACCGGCTCTCGCCCGAACGGGCCCTTTGCTGGAATGTCGGTAACGCGACGAGGCCGGGTGCACGTGCCAGTGCTTCGGCAAGAGCGCGGTCGCCATCCGGCGTCGCGGACGACGAGAGATCGACGTCGAACGCGATCGCCGCCGCGCCTGCCTTGCGAAGGTGATCGACGACACCGGCGTAATGATCGCGAGGCCAGGGCCAGCGCTTGATCGTCGCCGCGCTCTCGGCGTCCATCTCGACCAAAACCGTCGTGCCACTAGCATTCCCGACATGAGCGGCGATCCGGAGCGGATCGATGGCGCGCTCGACCGCCGCCGACATTCCCGACCAGGCGAAGAGCAGGCTGGCGAGCACCGCGCCCGCGATCAGGGCCATCGTAGTCGACTGAGGAACTGGCAGTTTCACCGACGCGCTTCTCCGGAACGAACGGGCGCTTGTGGCGCGCCCGCTTTAATATCCGGTAAGGATCGGATCAGCCTTTACCCTTGCTGCCCTTGCCGTCGTCGTCTGACTTATCGTCGTCCTTGCCCGAGGGTGATTTGTCATCGTCGTCCGACTCGTCGCGCTCGTCATTGTCGTCGGACTTGGAGTCGTCGTCGGATTTATCATCATCCGATTTCGAGCCGGTATCGTCCTTTTCGTCTTCCGCTCGGTCTTTGTCGTCTTGATCATCGTCCGAGTCCGGCTTGTCCTTATCGGAATCGGCGTCCTCATCCGGCTTTCCGTCGGTAGCGCGATCGGACTGCTCGTCATCCTTGTCGGAATCGGCTTTGTCATCGGCGTCGGCGGATCCGCCCTTCTCGTCGTCAGACCCGTCCTTTTCATTGCTGGCGCCATCGTCGTCACGGTCGTCGCCGTCGTCGTCCTTGCTTCCGTCCTTTCCGGACTTCTCGTCAGCCTCGGCCTCGTCGTCGGACCCTTCGCGTTCTCCGGCGTCGTCCTCGTCGTCATCGCCCTTATCGCCCTCGTCCTTGTCGCTGGCCGGCTTTGCGTCTTCCTTGGCCGGCTCATCCTTCCCATCCGGCGTGTTCTTGTCGTCCTTGTCTTTGTCGCTGTTCTTATCGCCTTTGACTTTGTCATCGTCCGAGTTCGGCCCATCGGCATCTGCCTTTCCGTCTTTCGACGGAGCCGGTGACGGCGCTTTATCCTTGGCCGGCTCGACTTCAGCGTCGGGCTTGTCGTCTTTTCCTGCTGGAGCTGCATCAGGTGCCGGAGCCGGGGCCGGGGCGGGTTCCGACTTCGGCTCGGGTACCGGGGTGGGGGCGGGGACCGGCGGGGGCGCAGGCGCGGGCAGTGGTGCCACTTCCGATGCTGGAGCCGGCGGCGGTGTCACAGGCTCAGGTGCCGGGGCAGGTACCGGTTGCGATACCGGAGCGGGCGGCGTCACCGGCTCGGGCGCAGGCCCGGGGATGGGGGCAGGCATGGGTGGCGGTGTAGGTGCCGTCACGGGCTCAGGCACTGCAGCGGGCGGCGGCGTTATCGGCGCAGGCGCAGGCGCAGGTGCCGGCGCAGGCGCGGGTGCCGGCGTGGGCGGTGGTGCAGGCGCAGCTACCGTTCCCGACACTGGAGCAGGCGCTGCCGGCTCGGGCGCAGGCGCAGCGACGGGCGGCGGTGCAGGTACCGGCGCCGATACTAACGCCGGCGGTGGCGTCGCAGACGCCGATGCGGAACCGGCGTTGGGCTCCGGTGAAGCAGCAGAAGCCGATGGAATCACGCTTGGAGGAACTGAGACGGCTCCAGCGCTTAGGACAGGCGCGCGCGCCTCGGCGCCCACGGCCGCGATGAGCGCGATCGGCACGGTGGTCCCGGTCAGCATTCCGCCCGTTACGCCACCCAGGTCGATCGGCTTGGAGGCGATCGCGTCCATAATCATCGCGGGAGCAAGCTGCACGACGGTTGTGGCGGGATCGCTCGTCACGCCGCCGACCGAGGTCGATGCCGATACCGCCACCACGGGGGCGCTCCCGCCTACCCCTGTCGTGCTGCCGGAGGTGGTCGGGGCCGGCACGGTCTCGGCGGGCGTGCTGGCGCGCGCGGGCGAGTCGACGGTGCGCGTTTGATCGCCCTGGATGTTGAGACGGTATAGATCGGAGGCAGCGATGGTCGCCACCGCTCCGGGGCGGATCAGGTCCCGTGCGCCGCCGTCCAGCGTCGCGACCTCGACCGAACCCTCGGTGACCTGGAGCGAGCTACCCGTCGCGTCCACCGTCACGGAAAAGGTGGTGCCTTTCACAACGGCCGCGAGATAGGGCGTGTTCACGCCAAAATGGGGGCGGCCGAGCTTCTCGATCCGGAAGATCGCGTTCCCCCATTGTTGGACCATCTTGACGATCCCGCCGCTCTGCTGCGCTGCGTCGGGAACCGCGACGCGGCTGCCGGGCGACACGGTCACGAAGTCGCGCCCCTGCACCAGCACGGCGCGCCCGCCTGCACCCGTTTGCACCACGTCGCCCGCCGCCAGCGGAGTATTGCGCTTGGCAGGGAACGCCGCCGTCCCACGGCGGACCGACACCGGCCCGGAGCTTTCCGAAACGCGCCAATCGAGTGCCTGGGCGAGGGCGCTGGTGCTCGACATCGATAGTAGGGCTACCGCGCAGAGCTTGCTCAAGTTGGACCGTGTCATCAGAAATCCTTTTCGGGTTCCTGCCGGTACGGCGCTCGCCCATACCAGTGTCTTGCCGGAACTGGTGAACGCGCCCGCAAGCTTTCAGCGTTTGTTAGGCGGCGTATCTTAGAGCTCGATCCCACAACCGATTGAGGATCGTGCCTTGTTCAAGTTCGCAGCCTGTTCGGCCCTGATGTTGGGATGGGGCACCGCAGCCGGCGCGCAGACGGCGCTCGACCGGGTCGATCCTTCGCGCGTCGAGGAGCGGACGCGACCCGACGCGAAGATCACGGACCGCGATGCCCTGCCCGAAACGCCGGGCCCGCGTGTCCAATTGTCCGGCGTCGGAGCGGTGAGCGTGGGTGCTATCGCCCTGTCCGGCCTCCAAGTGCTTCGTCCCGCCGATTTCGCCGACATATTCGAACGGCATATCGGCCGCACCCTGTCGTCGGCCGAACTCGCGGGCCTGGTCGACGCGATCGCCGAGCGCGCGCGGTCGCGAGGTTTCGTCTTCGCGACCGCGATCATCATGCCGCAACCACTCAGGGCGGGCGTGCTGCGGATCGCCGTGGACGAGGGAGCGATCGACGAGGTCCGGCTGTCCGGAACCGAAAACGCGGCGGTGCGCGATGCGCTGAGCCCGCTGATCGGCGGCGGTCCCGTGACGATGGCCCAGTTGGAACGTCGCCTGCTGATCGCGGGCGATGTCGACGGCCTGTGGATCCGTCGGACGCGCTTTCTACGCGAGGGCAGCCGCAATGTGCTGGCGGTGGAACTGGGCGCCGACAGGATCACCGGCGCGATCGGGCTGACGAACGACGGATCACGCCCGATCGGCCCCGTTCAAGCCGACGGACTGCTGAAGATCAGCCAGATACTGGGCAGCGCCGACCTTCTCGCGCTGTCCGCCGTCGTCACTCCATTCCGGCCCGGCGAGTTCGGTTATGGCCGTATACGTTACGCGTCGCGTGTCGGTGTGGACGGGACCGAATTGTTTGTGGCACTATCCTACTCGCAAACGCATCCGGGCGCTTATCTTCGCCGCCGCGACATCGAAGGCGAGAGCTGGACCGCGACGCTGGGCGTGTTCCGTCCGCTCTGGCGCCGCCGTACCGAGAGCCTCTGGATCGAGGGGTCGATCGGCGTCCGTACCGTGGAGCAGGACCGCGCGGGATTTAGGGCCCGGTTCGATCGCCTGACGGTCGCGCGAGTGCGCTCGAGCGGCTTCGCCTCGATCGGCGGCGGCCGGGTCCGGTTCAACGCCACCGTGTCGCAGGGCCTCGATCTGCTCGATGCGACGCGCTCGGGTGATCCGGTCGCCTCCCGCCGTGATGGGGACGGCGTCTTTACCAGCTTCGCGTTCTGGACCGCCTGGACCGGCTCGCTGTTCAAAAAGGTGAGCATGGAACTGGCGGTCGCGGGCCAGCTCGCCACCCGGCCACTGCTCGTTTCCGAAGAAGTCGGTCTGGGCGGTGGACAGTTCCTACGCGGATACGATTACAGCGAGCGAAGTGGCGACCAGGGCGCGATGGCCTCCGGCGAGCTGCGCTACGACGTGAAGCCTCGGCTCGGTCCGCTGGTGAAGCCGCAGCTGTACGGCTTCGTCGACGGTGGTCGCGTGACCAACCTGCGCGGCGGGTTCGGCACGGGCACGCTCGTCTCGACGGGTGCGGGATTGCGGGCCACGGTGGCCGGCTCCTACACCGCCGATGTCGGTATCGCCGTCCCGCTCTCGGGCAACCGCTACGATAGCGGCGACGAAAGCCCGGTGATCAATTTCGCTTTGTCAAAACGCTTCTAGTTCCACTGGATGGCACACTTGCCTGTCGGCACCCCGGAACAATACCGTCGTTTTGCCGCGTAATCGTCCAGGCGACTAGCGCCGATACGAATTATGCAAGGCGCCGGACCACCCCGAGCTTGGCGAGGACAGTACCGATCCACCGATCGTGATGAGCGATGACGGTCATGAACGCACCGGTTCGCGCGCGCTCGCGATCGATCTCCGTCGCGGAGGCCGAACCCGTCAGGCTTTTCCAAACTCACCCAACGGTCGCTTCCATGACGTCGAGCAGCGCTATCGAGATCAGCAAGGTGGCCCCCCGTGCTTTTGTCATCGTTTACGGGTTGATGCCGTAGTTGCAAATGCACGGTGCTCGGCGAGCGAGTGTTAAGCCGGTCCTATCATCGACGACCGGCACCCCCGAGCGAGGAGAATGTCTGCCCGGGTCCGTTCGGTTGGACTTAACCCCTCGCCCCTATCATCACGGAATCGACCATATCGGACAATCGACCGTGCCGGACCTTGCTCTGAATACCGATCTGGACCTCGACGCTGCCGCAGCCGTGTACGCGCGCGACCGGCGGGTACGAATACCCAACTTCCTGGCCGACGCCGGAGTCAGGTCCGTTCACACCGAACTCGTGAGGCGCGATGATTGGCGTCAGCTTTTCATCGACGCGGCCGGCATCGTGCAGCGTACTCGCGCGGAGCGAGAGGACGCGAGCATCGAGGACGAAAAGGCGCTCGACCGGCGAGTGCATGAGCGAGCATGCCTCGGCTTCCAGTACCGTTACGAAGGCATCCGTATCCCGGACCCGGAAGATGATCTCCCGGCCGACTCCCTCTCACCGGTCGCCGCATTCATGGCGAGCCCGCCACTCACCGCGGCGTTGGAGTCGGTGGTCGGCCGCGCCGGATTGCAGTTCGGGGAAGGGCAGGCGACCGCCTATTCGCCGGGTGACTTCCTGACTTGCCACGACGACGCCGTTCATGGGCGAAACCGCGTCGCGGCCTTCGTGCTCGGCATGACGCCGAGCTGGCGACCCGATTGGGGTGGTCTGCTGATGTTCCATGCCGACGACGACTCGTTGCTCGACGCGCACGTGCCGCGCTTCAACACGCTGGATTTGTTCGCGGTGCCGCAGCGTCACAGCGTCTCCTATGTCGCACCGTCCGCACCTGGTCGGCGCCTTGCGCTGACCGGCTGGTTGCGCGCGGAGCAGGATTGAACTCGACCGATTTCAGCAACCTGGATGGTTAAGGCAGCTCGGCTGTCCGAGCGAGGTTAATGTCTTCGTGCGGGACGCCCCGAAATGGCCGGTTGCGGCGCTTCTCGCGACCGATCTAGCACGCGGCAACGGCCCACCGCCACCCGGTGCCGTGTAACAGGAGCGGACCATGCGCGATCTCGATTTCAACGAACTGAAGTATGTCAGCGGCGCCAGCGACTCGCCGACCCCGCCGACCGATTGCGGCTGCCCGACCACGGGTCGGACCAAGAAGGGCAATAACGGTTTCGGCAACGGTGCCGACGACAATCTTGCGGCCCCCGGCAATTCCGGTTCCACCGGCGGCGGCAAGGAAGGCAGCGTCGGCGATGCACGCGGTCCGCGCTAAGCGGCACCGCGCGTAATTAGATGTCGCCGACCTCTGGGCCGGCGGCGTCTCATCATTCGACTATCTACTATCGGCGCACTACTCGCCTGGAAAGGCGGTTGTTGAACGCCGCGGTGTGAGAGCAGTATCCGGCCATTCCTCGCGCGCCAACTGCCGTGCCGCTGCGAGGCTGACGGCCTCGGATACTTCAAATGTCTTTCGCCGCTATGCTCAGTGGCAAGGTCGCGCGGTGCCGTCGAGTACGCCCGCGCCGCCGCTCGCGTCCGCACACCGATGGTCAGCGCGACAGCAACTTACATGACGGGTCGGGCCAGCGCCGTAGCCACCCCACGGCACGTCTCGAGCTACACCGCGCTATTGCTCCTTCAACAAACAAAGGCATGTTGGCTCCGAACGGACCGAGCTGGCCGAGGCGCTTGATTGCACCCTTAGCAAGGGCGAGTTCGGCGCCCCCGAGCTCGGGTCATTTACAGCTTTCGCTTCAGGACGTGTCTGCCGTAGCGGCCGCGTACGCCGCCTTTGGCCGCGCGCGACCGAATAGATCCGGTCGAGGCCGGAACCGGTGAAGTGCTAGCACGCTCTACCTCGATGCAGGATGATGAGGAGACGGCGCCCGCTCGGCACCGCGCGGTGCCGAGCGGGCGGATCGAGCGGCTGGCTACGTTCGGGCGCTTGGCCGGCGGTGTCGCCGGTGGCATGCTCGTGCAGGGAGCGAAGCAGTTGGCCGCGGGCGAGCGGCCGCGTCTCGGCGAGCTCCTCATGACGCCGGGCAACGCCGCACGCGTCGCCGACAGCTTGTCGCATCTGCGCGGAGCGGCGATGAAGATCGGCCAGATGATCTCGATGGACGCCGGCGATCTACTTTCGCCCGAGCTGTCCGCGATCCTCGCCCGGTTACGGAATCAAGCGTACCGGATGCCTCCTGCGCAGCTGGACCGGGTCTTGCGACAGGAATGGGGAGCCGATTGGCGTCGACGCTTCCGTCACTTCGAAGCCTCGCCAATGGCGGCGGCATCGATCGGGCAGGTTCACCGTGCAACGTTGCGTGACGGGCGGACGCTCGCGATCAAGGTTCAATATCCTGGAGTGGCGACGAGCATCGACGCCGATGTCGACAACGTCGCGACGCTGCTGCGGATATCGGGCGCGGTACCGCCGACGATAGACCTTGCACCGCTCTTGGATGCGGCGAAGCGGCAGCTGACGGAGGAAGCCGATTACCTGCGCGAGGGCGAACAGATGCGCCGCTACGGTGATCGCTTGGCGGGAGATGCACGCTATGCGGTACCCGTTCTCGACGAAGCGCTTACCACGCCGCGCGTGCTCGCGATGAGCTTCGTCGAGGGGCGATCGATCGAGACGCTGGTCGGGGCGTCGCAGGAGACACGGGACGGGGCCATGACGGCGCTCGTCACGCTCGTGCTACGTGAGTTGTTCGACTTCGGCGTGATGCAGACCGATCCGAATTTCGCCAATTACCGTTGGCAACCGGAGACGGCCACGCTGGTCCTGCTCGATTTCGGTGCCACGCGGGTGATCCCGGATGTCATATCGGCCGCTTACCGGCGACTGATCGAAGCGGGGTTGGCGAGTGACCGGAACCGGATCCGTGAAGTGGCGGTGGAGACCGGCTTCCTCGGCGAAACTGCGGCCGCGACGCACCGGCCGGCGATCGACCGCATGATCGCCGTCATCGACGATGCGCTGAACCGGCCTGGTGCGTTCGACTTCGGCGACCGGTCCTTCGTGCCGGTGCTGCGGGAGGAAGCACGCGGGCTCCTCGCCGATCGCGCGACGTGGCACGTACCCGACGCCGAAACCCTGTTCGTGCAGCGCAAGGTCAGCGGCACCGCGTTACTCGCGGCGCGGTTGAAGGCGCGGGTCGACGTGCGCTCACTCGCGGCGAAGGCGATCGGACGATAGTTCGGGCTATCCGGCGCAACGGTTCCTTACCCTTGACAAGGTTTGGTCCTGGATCGACTTAGCCGCTGTTCGCGGGTTTCGTGTACTTAGACGACGATTTGCAGGCCGGCAGGCACATCGCGCCAAGTGGGTCCGAGTCTCCGCGCGCGAGCACTGCGCCGGATTGCGTGAGACAGCAGCCGACGTCAGGCCACGTACCGCTCGATGCCAGACGCGTCCTGTCCGCCGACTGCGGATCGGTCGAGCGCAGCCTCGACATATGGCAGTATCTTCTTTGCGACGATGCCGATCGCGCGGGCGTTCGGGTGAATGCCATCGGCTAGCACGAGCGATCGGTCGCCGACGACGCCGTCGAGGAAAAACGGATAGAGCGCCGCGTCGTGCCGCTTAGCCAGGTCCGGATAGATCGTGTTGAACCGCGCGGCCCAGGCCCCCAGAAACGGCGGCGCGAGCATGCCCGCCAGCAGCACCGGAACCCGCACCCGCGCGAACTCGCCGAGCATCCAGTCGAGATTGTCGCGGGTGCGCGACGGATCGACGCCGCGAAGCAGGTCGTTGGCCCCGAGCTCCAGGATGGCGAGATCCGGGCGGCGCGTCAGGCGTGACAATACCCGCGGCAGTCGCGCACGGCCGCTTGTCGTCGTGTCACCCGACACGCCCGCATTGTCGACGACCGTGCCGGGCCGACGCGTCGCCATCAATGCCTCGAGCTGCCGGGGAAACGCCTGGTCGGGTGCGAGCCCATAACCGGCGGTAAGGCTGTCTCCCACCGCGAGCAGATAAGGTGCGGTGCCGCTCAACGTGCGCCGCTCCGAGAGATGCCGTGAAAGGCGGCCTGTGGCCCGCTACCGTTGGCAGCGTTACCGATCCGATAGACGTGCCCGGCCGACGATCCTGTGTGGTTAGCCTTCTCGCAGCCGTGATCCGAGCGGTCGAGCGCGGTCACGATCCCATCACTCCGGTCGCCGGCAAACACCAGCAGTAATCCCTTATGCGGGCCGGGTGCGGCCTGCGCTAAACACGACGACATATCTGCTCCTGAGGATGCTCCGGATATGGCGACGCAACCGCCGGATTCCAGGATGCCTCGTTTCGAAACAGCAGCTTGCGCCGTTGCTGTCGGTCTCGGGATTGTGCCATTTTCACAATGCACCGCTTAACCGGCTCTTATAAGCTGTCCTGCTAGATGGCCCTGTGGACCCGTTCCTCCTCCTCGCCGTGTTTGTCGCGGGCGCTTCTCTTGCGCGGCTGATACCACGTCGGCGTCGACACGCGACGATGCCGCCCTGGTTCGACGGCTTGCGCGTCGACGCTGTGCCGAACGTGCCGGGCGGACCGGGCGAAGGCTTCATAGCGATCCTCGAAGTGGACCGGTTCGCGATGTTGCGGCGGGACATCGGGGCGAGGCTGGCGAATCGCGTACTGGCGCATGTCGCCGAGCGCATCGCGGTCGAACTGGACCTGTGCGAGATCGGCCGTACGGGGCGGACGTCCATCGAGTTCGCCTTCGTGGCCGCCGGTCCGGAAGAGGCTCGCGCGGCGCTGCTCAGGCTCGTCAAGCAGCTTACCGAACGCATCACGGTGGACGACCTGACCTTCGACCTGACCGTCCTGATCGGCGCCGCGCAGGTGAGCGCCGATGCGACACGCGAAGAGACGCTCGACCACGCTGCCGCGGCGATCGCGACAGCGCAGTCGACGCGCCAGCCGGTCTGTTTCGCCGACGAGGAAAGCGATGGCGAGTCGGGGCTCGACGATCTCGCGCTGATGCGTGACCTGCGCCGCGCCATCACAACGAACGAGCTCAGGCTGCACTACCAGCCGAAGCTCCGTTCTCGCACCAACACGATCGACTCGGCGGAGGCGCTGCTGCGCTGGCCGCACCCGGTCCGGGGCGCGGCGGCAATCGAGCGCCTCATCCGGCTGGCGGAGAGTACCGGCGCCATCCGCGATCTGACCGAGTGGGTGGTCGCGCAGGCGGTCGCGGATCAGAAGCGCTTGGCGGCATCGGGCCATGACCTGACCATCTATGTGAACATATCGGGCGTGCTGCTGCCCGACGCCGATTTCGCCGAGCGGGTCCTGGCGACCGTCGCGTGCGCGAACGGGCGGATCGGTTTCGAGGTGACGGAGACGGCGGTCATCCAGGATCCCGAAGGGGCGTTGACCAACTTGCGCGCTTTTTCCGGAGCGGGGATCAAGATCGCGATCGACGATTACGGGTCGGGATTGTCCTCGCTTTCCTACCTGAAGCAGCTGCCGGCCAACGAGCTCAAGATCGACCAGATGTTCGTGTCCGGACTGATCGACAGCCACCGCGACCCGCTCCTGGTCCGGTCGTCGATCGACCTGGCCCATGCGCTCGACATGGAGGTCACCGACGAGGGGGTCGAGGACCCGCTCGCCTTGTCGCTGCTGCGCGTGATGGGATGCGATATGGTCCAGGGCTATCTCATCTCGCCGCCGATCGAACTGAACGCGTTCCAGCGATTCCTGGACACATACGATCCCGGTGAGCGCCGGTGCGCCCCGCAACTGGTCGCCTCCGACCTGGGCCAGCAAGCCGGCTGAGGCGGGACCGCGCTACAGCGAGCGTCCGATCACCTCCTTCATGATCTCGCTGGTGCCGCCGAAGATGCGCGTCACCCGCGCCGCCCGCCAAGAGCGCGCGATGGGATATTCGTTCATGTAACCGGCGCCGCCGTGGAGCTGGAGACACTTGTCCATCACCTCCCATTGCAGCTCGGTATGCCATAGCTTGGCGGCAGCACCCTCTTCGTTGGTCAGCTCGCCCTTCAGGTGACGGGCGATCGCCCAGTCGAGATGCGCCCAGCCCACCTGGAGCTTCGTCTTCAGATCGGCGAGCACAAAGCGCGTGTTCTGGAAGTCGAACACCATGCCCGCAAAGGCCTTACGGTCCTTGGTAAAGGCGACGGTCTCGTCGAAGGCCTTTTGCGCCGACGCCTGGACCGACACGGCGATCGACAGTCGCTCCTGGGGCAGCTGGCTCATCAGGTAGATGAAGCCCTTGCCCTCCTCACCGAGGCAATTGGTGATCGGCACGCGAACCTCGTCGAAGAACAATTCGGAGGTGTCGGCGGCGTCCTGGCCGATCTTGTCGAGCTTGCGCCCTTTCCGGAAGCCGTCGCGGTCGGATTCGACCAAGATGATCGACATGCCCTTCCAGGCCGGTTTCGCGTCGGGGTCGGTCTTGGCGACGACCAGCGTCAGGTCGGTATTCTGACCGTTGGTGATGTAGGTTTTGGACCCGTTGATGACGTAGTGGTTGCCGTCCTTCTTGGCGGTCGTGCGGATCGCCTGGAGGTCGGACCCCGTGCCCGGCTCCGTCATCGCGATCGCGGTCACCACTTCCCCCGACACCATCTTGGGAAGCCATTCGGCCTTCTGCTCTTCCGACCCGTAATGGGCGATATAATCGGCGACGATATCCGACTGGAGCGAGAAGCCGGCGGGGACGCCGTTATAGCTCATCTCCTCGTCGACGATCGCGTTATAGCCGAAATCGAGGCCGAGCCCGCCATATTCCTCCGGCACGGTCGGGCACAGCATCCCGATCGCGCCCGCGGCTTCCCAGAACGCCTTGGGGACGAGCCGGTCCTTCTCCCACTGATCGACATGCGGCACGCCCTCTTTTTGCAGGAAGCTGCGCACCGTCTGGCGGAACGCCTCATGATCCTCGTTATACGCGAAGCGGCCGGCGATGTTGTCGAGCGTGAGCATGGGGGTCCTCTCGGGTCGTCGACCAGAAGCGTGCGGCGAGTTGACGCAAGCGTCAAGTAACAACTGTTATGGTGGTCGGTTCAGTGTCGCCGAGGCGGGCGGGGCGGCTACCCACCCCGGTTCCGACCCGCTAGGGCTGAACGGCAGCAATGGAGGACGCATGAAACTCGCCAGTCTCAAGCACGGCCGCGACGGCAAGTTGGTGGTCGTATCGAACGACCTCGCCTGGTGCGCGGACGCGTCACACATCGCGCCGACGCTGCAGGCGGCGCTGGACGATTGGGACCGGCTGTCGCCCGACCTGCGCAATCTTCAAACCGACCTCGATCACGGCGTCATCCCACGCGATCGTTTCCACGAGCATGACGCCGCCGCGCCGCTGCCGCGGGCTTACCAGTGGGCGGACGGCTCGGCCTATGTGAACCATGTCGCCTTGGTGCGGCAGGCGCGCGGCGCGGAGATGCCCGACAGCTTCTGGCACGATCCGCTGATGTACCAGGGTGGATCGGACGGGTTCCTGGGCGCGCGCGACGCGATCCCGCTCGCCGACGAGGCCTGGGGGTGCGACCTGGAGGCCGAGGTCGTTGTCGTGACCGGCGACGTGGCCCAGGGCGCGTCGCGCGAGGAGGCGCTGGCGGCGGTGCGGCTGGTCGGGCTGACCAACGACGTGTCGCTGCGCAACCTGATCCCGGGCGAGCTCGCCAAGGGGTTCGGCTTTTTCCAGTCCAAGCCGGCCTCCGCCTTTTCGCCCGTGTTCGTGACGCCGGACGCGCTGGGCGATTGGTGGCGCGACGGCAAGCTCCACCGCCGCCTGATGGTCGACCTGAACGGGCAGGCATTCGGCCGCGCGGAGGCGGGCGAGGACATGACCTTCGATTTCGGCACGCTGATCGCGCACGCCGCCAGGACGCGGGCGCTGGGGGCGGGGACGATCATCGGGTCGGGCACCGTGTCCAACCGCGACGAGGGCGGCGGGCCGGGCAGGCCGATCGCCGAGGGCGGGGTCGGTTATTCGTGCCTGGCTGAGGTCCGCACCGTCGAGACGATCAGAACGGGCGCGGCGGCCACGCCGTTCCTGCGCGACGGCGACACCGTCCGCATCTGGGCGGAGGACGACCGGCACCACCCGATCTTTGGCGTGATCGAGCAGACGGTCCGGGCGGTCTGAGCCGGACGGGCCCGGTCGGGGGCCGGGCCGGGGTGGTCCGGCCGAACCGCCGAACCTGAACAAGTTGAGGGAAGTTGAGGCGTGAACGCCCGTTCTCACTTTGGCGAGCGGGAACGTCGAGGCGTGAGCGGGGGCGGGGCGTGTCGGCATTCGGCAGGTTCGATCACCGACCGGCCGTGTAGGACAGCGGTTCAAGCCGGCGTCAGTGAAAATCGCGCGATTTGATGGGGATGTGACTCTCCCGGTCGCGGAAATGATAGTCGGACCTGATCTGCGGTTTCCAGCCTTTCTCGCCGCGATCGGGCGTGCCCCCGCGCATGCCGTCGGCCGGGCTGGTCAGGCGCGGCATGTCCATGTCGCCGACCCGGCGGAGCATGGGCGTCCGGTCGATCACATGGGCGCCGATGACGTGGATCACGATGCCCTGACGCTGGACGCGGCCGCGCACCGACAGCATCGCCGCGCTCATCACGACCGTGCGGTGCTCCTCGAACACGTCCGGCCACAAGATGATGTTGGCGACCCCCGTCTCGTCCTCGAGCGTGATGAACAGCACGCCCTTGGCGCTGCCCGGCCGCTGGCGGACCAGGATGACGCCCGCGACCTCGACGAGGGTGCCGTCCTTGATGTCACCGAGTTCGAGGCACTCGACCATGCCGCGCCGGGCCAGCTCGCCGCGTAGGAACTGGAGCGGGTGGGCGCGCAGCGACAGCTGGGTGGAGCGGTAATCCTCCACCACCTCGCGCCCGGCGGACAGGGATTTCAGGACCGCCGGCTCCTCATGGGTCTCGGTCAAGGCGATCAGCGGCAGCGATCGTTCGCCCAGGCCGCGAAGCGCCCAGAGCGCGCCGCGGCGGTCGAGCCCAAAGGCGTGGAACGCGTCCGCGCGCGCGAGCATCTCCAGCGCCGCCAGCTTCACCTTGGATCGTCGCCACACGTCCTCCAGCGACACGAATGGGGCCGAGGCGCGGGCGTGCAGGATCTTGTCGGCGTCCTGGGCGGCGAGGCCAGCGACGATCCGCATCCCGAGCCTGAGCGGCAGGAACGGCCCTCCGGCATCCACCAGCCTCGTGTCCCAATCGCTGTCCTGGACGCATACCGGCCGGACCTCGACATCGTGCGCCCGCGCGTCGCGAACGATCTGGGCGGGGGCGTAGAAACCCATCGGCTGCGAGTTGAGCAGCGCGGCGCAGAACACGTCCGGGTGATGGCATTTCATCCATGAGGATGCGTAGGCGATCTTGGCGAAGCTGGCGGCGTGGCTTTCCGGAAAACCGTAGGAGCCGAAACCCTCGATCTGCTTGACCAGGCGATCGGCGAATTCCTGCTTGATGCCGTTCTTCAGCATGCCCGCGATCAGCTTGTCACGGAACTGGCCGACGCCGCCGGTCAGCTTGAACGTCGCCATGGCGCGGCGGAGCTGGTCGGCCTCGCCCGGCGTGAAGCCCGCGCCGATGATGGCGACCTGCATCGCCTGTTCCTGGAACAGCGGCACGCCCAGCGTCTTCTCCAGCACCCGTTTCAGCTTGGGGCTGGGATATTCGACGGCGTTTCGGCCCGCTCGCTTGTCCTCGCGCCGTTTCAGATAGGGATGCACCATGTCGCCCTGGATCGGGCCGGGGCGGACGATCGCGACCTGGATAGCGATGTCGTAGAAGTTCGTGGGCCGCATGCGCGGCAGCATCGACATCTGCGCGCGGCTCTCGATCTGGAAGGTCCCAAGCGTATCCGCGCGCTGGATCATGCGAAACGTGGGTTCGTCCTTGTCCTGCAAGGCAGCGTGATCGAGCGTGACGTGCGTGCTCTTATGCCGGGCGAGCAGCTCGAACGCGCGCCGCATGCAGCCGAGCATGCCGAGCCCGAGAATATCGACCTTCATGAAGCCGAGCTCCTCGATATCGGCCTTTTCCCATTCCACGACCTGCCGGTCGACCATCGCCGCGGGCTCGACCGGGACCAGCGTGTCCAGTCGGTCGCGGGTGAGGATAAAGCCGCCAGGATGCTGCGACAGGTGGCGGGGCGTGCCGATCAGCTCGCGCGCGAGGTCGACGGCGAGCAACAGCCGCCGGTCCGTGCCGTCGAGCCCCAGGGCGTTCACCTGTTTCTCGCCGACCCCGTCGGACGACCAGCCCCAGACCTGGCCCGCCAGCCCCGCCGTCACGTCCTCGGCCAGCCCCAGCACCTTGCCCACCTCGCGGATCGCGCCCCTGGTGCGGAAACGGCTGACCACCGCCGTCAGTGCGGCGTGATCGCGGCCATAGGTCTCGTAGATCCACTGGATCACGTCCTCGCGGCGTTCATGTTCGAAATCGATGTCGATGTCGGGCGGCTCGTGGCGGTTCTCCGACAGGAAGCGTTCGAACAATAGCTGGTGCTTCACGGGGTCGATCGAGGTCACGCCGAGCACGAAGCAGATCACCGAATTGGCGGCCGAGCCGCGTCCCTGGCAGAGTATTTTCTGGCTGCGCGCATATTGGACGATCGAATGAACCGTCAGGAAATAGGGCGCATAATCGAGCTTGCGGACGAGTGAGAGTTCCTTGCGAAGAAGACGTCGATAAGCCGGCGGAGGACGGTGGCCGAAGCGCGCGTTGAGCGCGCGCCACGTCAACTTCTCCAATGCTTTTTGCGGCGAGTGCGCGGTCATCACGACCTCGTCGGGATATTGATAGCTCAAATCGCGCAGCGAAAAGGTGCAGCGCTCGGCGATCGCGACGCTCGCGGCGAGGGCGGCGGGGTGGCCGCGGAAGCGGCGCTCCATTTCGGCTGGCGGTTGCAGGTGGCGGTCGGCGTGGCGTTCCCGGCGCAGGCCCAGCTCGTCGATCGTGCATCTCTCGCGGATCGCGGTGACCACGTCCTGGAGCCGGCGGCGGCCCGGCTCGTGGTACAGCACGTCCCCCGTCGCGAGCGGGCGCAGGCCGTGGGCCCGCGCCGCCTCCGCATCGGCGCCCAGGCGGCGGGCGTCGCCGGGACGGCGGTTGAAGGTCAGGCATAGATGCCCCCGGTCGCGCCCGAACAGGTCGGCCATCCAGCGTAGCTGCGCCGGGTCCGCGCCGCCGGGTCCGGGGAGCAGCGCGCCGACCAGCCCCGGCGCGGCGTCGGCCACGTCCTCCCAATGGAGGAAGCACCGGCCCTTCTCGCCGGCTTGCGCATCGGCGCGCGTCTTGCCGCGGGTGAGGAGGGTGGTGAGCCGGCTCCAGGCGGCGCGGTCCTCCGGCCAGACGAGCAGCGACGCGCCGCTGACCAGGTCGAGCCGGCAGCCGACCACGAGGCGCATGCGGGCGTGCTGAGCGGAGACCTTCTCCGCCGCGACCAGCGCGCGCACCACGCCCGCGACCGAATTGCGGTCGGTGACGCCCAGCGCGCCGTAGCCCATCACCGATGCGGTCGCGAACAGCTCCTCGGGCGACGACGCCCCGCGCAGGAAGGAGAAGTGGGTGGTGACCTGGAGCTCGACATAGCTCATTGCCGCGTTCGCGCTAGATGACTATATGATGTGACCAGTTCGGGAGCGGAAGCGATGAAATATGTCGGCGCGGCCGAGTTCAAGGCGAACTGCCTGCGGCTGATGGACGAGGTCCAGGCGGGCGGTGAGCCGATCACCGTCACCAAGCGCGGCAAGCCGGTGGCGGTCATGTCGGCTGTTAACCAGGAGGAACCCCGCAAGAGTTCGCTGATCGGTTGCATGGCGGGAACCGTGATCCGGTATGACGATCCGTTCAGCCCCGCCGTCGACCTGGACGAGATCGATGCCGCTCGCGATGAGCCGATCGGCGAGGACTTATATCGTTGATCCTGCTCGATACCCACACGCTGGTCTGGTCGGCCGACGATAAGCCGGAACTCGGCGGCGGTAGTAGAGAGTTGATCGCGCGCGCGCAGAATGACGGGGCGCTTCGCGTCTCGGCGATCACTCCGTGGGAGATCGCCATGCTGGTCGGCAAGGGCAGGCTCGAACTCAGTCGCCATCTGGCCGTCTGGATGCCGGGCGTACTGTCCCAGCCGGGCGTCCTCGTCGCCGCGCTCACCCCCGAGATCGGCATGGATGCGGGGCTGCTTCCGCCGGGCATACACGGCGATCCCGCGGACCGTATCATCATCGCGACCGCGCGGGCCTTGCGGTGCCCGGTCCTGACGGCTGATGGCAAGATCCTCCGCTATGCCGAGGCGGGGCACGTGCGCGCCATCGACGCCAGCCGCTAGCTCACGCATGGAAGCCGTGCAGGTGCCAGCTTAGGTCACCCGTCTCCGCGCGCACGCCGTCGCCGCGGCGGAACAGCCAGAAGCGGCGGCCTTCCTCGTCCTCCACGCTGAAATAATCGCGTATCGCGTCGCGCTCGGCGGTGCGCAGCCACCATTCGCCCGCGATCCGCTCGGGACCGTCCGCACGGACGACGCGGTGGCTGCATCCGCGCCAGGTGAAGCGCTTGGGCGGCTGGTCGGGAAGCGCCGCCAGTACATGCTCGATGCGCTCGGGATGGCGGAGCAGGTGGACCGGGCGCGGCCAGCGCGGGTTCCAGGGGTGCTCGGGCGCGCGGTCGTCGAGCCGCCGGACGTCATCGGAACGAAGCGCGCGGTCGGCTGTCATGGCCGGGTCGAGCGGCGCGGCGCAGCCAACCGAGCGTTCGGGAACATCGCTCTCGACCGGGCGGACGCGCCAGGGGAGGCGGCCCCCGAGCCGGTTGGCGAGCGCGTCGATCAGCGGGGCCAGGTCGGGCGCGGCCTCCTCCGCCAGTGCGGGGACGAGCGCCTCGGGAGCGAGCGGGTCGGAGCGCAGAATGCGGAGCGCGAGCGCGTCGAGACCAAAGCCGGGCGCGATCTCCTCGATGCGGCGGACGAGCAGGCGCTGGAGGCGCACGGGATCGCGCGCGGGCCGCGCCAGCCCGACACGGATGATCTGCGGCACACCATCGACGCGCGCGGCGACGAGCTCGACGAGTCGCGCACCCCGCCCGGCGCGCGCCAGCGCCTCGCATAGCTGCGGCACGAGCAGGTTCAGCCAATGCTCGATCGCCTCGGCGGTGGCGATCGGTTCGGCGAAACGCTGATCCACGGCGATCCGCTCGGGCGCGGTGACCGGATCGAGCGGTTCGGGCGCGCGGCCGGTGGCCTGGTCGAGGCGGCGGACGAGCGCGCCGCCGAAGCGGCGGGCGAGCGGGCCACGGGGGAGCCTGGCAAGTTCGCCTATCGTCTCGACGCCCAGACGATCGAGCAGCTTGACGTGCGCTGGCTCCAGCCGGAGCAGGCCGACCGGAAGCGGTTCAAGCGCCGGGACATGCATCCCGGCCGGACAGGCGACCAGCGGAAGGTCACGAAGTTCACGCCTGGAACGCGCCAGCGCCCAGGCCGCGCCGGCGGTGTCCGCGACGGCGATGCGGTTGTGGAAACCCATCCGGTTCAGCAGGCGGTGGAGGCGGCGCAGGAAGGCGGCCTCGCCGCCGTGCAGGTGCGCCACCCCGGTCAGGTCGATGAACAGGCCGGTTTTGTCGGAGATGGCGACAGTTGGGGCCCAGCGCCGGGCGAGCGCGATCGCCAAGCGGTGCAGCGCGGCACGGTCGCCCTCCGGATCGGCGGGGAGGATATGGAGGCCCGGCACCGAAACGCGCGCCTGGGTTAGCCACATGCCCGGCGTCACGCCTAGCCCCAGCGCCGCGTCGTTGGCGGCATGGACCACGTCGCGGCCGTCGAGCCGGTGCGCGGTGACGAGCGGCGGTTCGGACGCGGCGGCCATCGGCGCGGGCGGGCTGGTGTTCCCCGCGCAGGCCCGGCCGACCACATCGCCGGTCATCCGGCCCGTCAGGAAGAACGCCCCCTCGCCCGGATAAGGACCGTCGCCGGCGCGGCGGGTGCCGGGCGGGCGCACGCCCTCGCCGCCCCA
>VYKR01000038.1_pt1 | contig 58836 bp, 60 predicted proteins | sample 5109561 | NCBI WGS metagenome assembly VYKR01 (sample SAMN12291799, study PRJNA351875) | freshwater metagenome | isolation source: freshwater lake | place: USA: Michigan, Ford Lake | collected 2015-08-15
TCTCTAAAAAAATGGAGAATCACGTTGGGGAACCCTTTGGTATTTTATCCATGACTACAACGCACAGCTGGCAAAGGATTAAGCCGCCATCACTACTACCGAATCACCACCCATTGTCTGTACTGTGATTGATGTAATTATGTGATGGACTGTGATTTTTTTTGAGAGAGGCCAACCCTATGGTATAATATGATACAATAAATATTCGTGATTGTCAAGGACAAAGGATAACCTAGTCATAGTTTATCGTTCAATCATTCTAATCATAGTTTAGACATTATTAAGGAGAAAGACTATGGACATCACCATTCATCTTAGCCAAGAACAAAGGGAAAAACTCGCCTACATCCAACAACATAGCAATCAGGATATCACTACCCTGCTCAATCAAGTTATTGAGCAACAATATACCAAACTACACCCGCGTAACTCAGATCCCCTTAAAGTGCTGAAAGAAAGCGGTTTTATTGGGTGTGGACAAGGTGCGCCCGATCTTTCTACTAATTATGACAAAAAATACTGAACTGCTTAAGGAAAGGTTTTGTAAATTTCTCGGCGATGGGCAACTCTTTGACAGATAATCTTTTGGTTTTTTTTGTCAAGAGTTAAGCCAACCCTATAATCTCCTATTCTAATTTTATACTTATCTTTGTAGCCTTTCATTTTCTTTAAATACCCTAATTCATAAGGATTATCAGCTTCTAATTCCTGAAAAACAATTAATCTAATACTAGATTGTATATCTTGAGGTAAAGAAGCTAATTCTTTTAAAAATCTTTTTGTATATTCAACTTTCCACATTGTTATTGTTGATTGATGCTAGGTATTTTAAGGCTTCTTCTTTGGAAAGAGTTGGATCATTTTCAACTTCTTCAATCAATTTTGCAAGTCCATAATCTTCAAGAATTTCTTCGATTTTTTCAAATTCAGCAATGGGAATCTGAACGGCAATCGTTTTTTGATTGTTGTCTAATACATAGTTTTTGCTGATTTCTAGCATTGATTCCTCCGTCAAGTTTATTTGTGTTTTCAGAAAACCATCATTGTCTTAACTATGATTTTTGTGATTATGTGATGGACTGTGATTTTTTCTAGAGAATCACCATATAATATAATTGGATACAATGAATATTCGTGATTGTCAAGGGCGATTGCTGCCAAAGTTGTTTGATATATTCCAAGTTTCTGCCTTAGAACATATCAAACAAATTACTTTTCTGCACAAATAACTGTCATTACAGCAACTTCTTTGTCCAATTGATCTCCTATTTCATCTTCAACAACGTCCAGATCGTAATCCATTTGTAATCCCAGCCAAAATCGCGGTGACATATCAAAATAACGAGCTAACCGAAGAGCTATATCCGCCGTGATACACCGCTTTCCGTGAACGATTTCGTTAATACATTGTTCGGGAACTCCAAGAGCCAGAGCTATTTGATTCTGACTAAGGTTCATTGGCTTGATAAATTCCTCTAAAAGAACCTCACCGGGATGAATTGGCATTAGTTTATCTTCATTCATTATTTTACCTCAATGATAATCAACGATTTCTACGTCTAGAGCATCACCGTCTTGCCAGACAAAGCAAATTCGCCATTGATCGTTAACCCGAATGCTATATTGACCTTCCCTATCACCAACCAGACGTTCCCTTCAGGTTCTACCTAAATACTACTTTTGCTTCAGGTGTCCTCTTTATTCGCGATCGCAAATAATCCAGCGATCAAATTGCAACATGAATTCAACCTTGATCGCTTCAAACGGGAACTCTACGCTCCCATCTGCTACACGACTCAGAATACCGACATTTAAAAGTGCCGTAATATCTCCATGTACTGCTTTAACATCCCGATGGACTCGCCTCGCCGCCTCACGGATAGAAATGGGGCCAGCACCGCACATAGCTTTGAGGAGTTCCCACCGCTTGGCAGTCAGAACTTTCCAGAGAAGTTCGGGGGTAGCAAAACTGATACGAACTTCTTTTTCTGCTCGACCCGTTTTCATCGCTTGAACAGCATCGGCAAGGGTGTCAGTCAAAGAGCGAACTTCAAGAACGACCGTGTTCATAATTCCACCTCAAAATGTCAGAGTTGAAGTCGGCCATCAATTGGTCTGGCGAAGAGAAAGCATAAAGAGACTCCACACCATCGAAATGACGGCGATCGCCTGTTCAATTAAATTAACATAAGCTTGTAATTTGGCTTCATCCATAACCGTACCCTTCAACCCCAAACTACCCTTAAAAGTCATTATACATCAGAATTTATGGCGCTACTTGTTATTATTTGGTATATTATTGTATAGTTTCCCACAAAATGCCGGGAGATATAAAACTAATGATAATCCGAAGCGTTAAATGTTAGAAATTGAGTACCTGAGAGATACAAATGGTGAACTAACAGGGGTTGTTATCCCTATTAAAGTGTGGAAACAAATCTTTCCTGAAGCGGAAATTGCCTTAGATGAGTTATCGGATAGATTAGAAGATTATTGTCTAAGTCAAGCGATGGATGAAGCGATGTCAACCCCTTTATTAGACCGTCAAACAGCATTACAATATCTGGAGGAATAATTTGGAAGTTGAGTATCGTCAATTATTTTTAAAAGATTTAAAGAAGTTGAAAAAACAACCTATATATGATCAAATCGTCGATATTGCTTTTGAAAGACTCCCCTTAGCTATCAATTTGGAGGTTTTAAGTAATATTAAGGCGATGAAGGGTTATCCTAATCGTTATCGTATTCGTGTTGGTGACTATCGTATCGGAATAGAAGTACAAGGAAATAAGGTAGAAATGATGCGTGTTCTACATCGACGGGATTTTTATCGCTATTTTCCCTAATTTTAATTGGGTTCCTCATCATCAGTACAAGCAAGCAACTGTTCAATTAAATTAACATAAGCTTGGGCGCGTTGTTCATTCATTGTCTGTACTGTGATTGATGTGATTGTGTGATAAACTGTGATTTTTTTTGAGAGAGCGACCGTATAATATAATAAACACTCATGATTGTCAAAGATAACCCAATCATAGTCGATCATTCAATCACTCTCAATCATAGTTTAGACATTAGATTGTCTAAAAACAACCCAATCATAGTCGATCATTCAATCACTCTCAATCATAGTTTAGACATTAGATTGTCTAAAAACAACCCAATCATAGTCGATCATTCAATCATTCTCAATCATAGTTTAGACGGTATTGCAATTAAGGATTACCCGAAATAACAAACCTACCCACTGCCACTAAAAACCCTCCTACCGCCGTAATTAAAATACCAATTAATGTCCAAATTTGAGCCTGTTGTGAACCTTTAATTGCCTTAACATCTTCCCTAACCGCATTGATTTCTCCTCGTAGGGAATTAATCTCCACCTTTAATACCTGTCTTTCCCCCTTAGCTTCTGTTAACTCAATTTTGATGTCTGTAACATCTTTTTGTAAATTCTCTAATTTGTGATTAATTTGGGCTAAAATTTCCCCTAGGTTTTGTTCAATTATTACTGACATTTGTATTTTTCCTCATAATCAAAAAGCTCCCCGCATCATTCACCCTAAAACTCAAAATTGTTAAGCCAGTTTTTGGATAGCAAAAAATAATAAATTTTATCGTTTTCACAAGGCATTTTTGGGGCTACGGTTCCAAAATTCGGGCTAGTCAAAGACTAAACCCGAACTTGACCGAGTTTTTTAATCCTCTAAACTAATCTTGACCGGATTAACTTTCCAAATCTCTTGACAATACTCCCAGATTGTGCGATCGCTAGAGAATTTGGCCATACGAACCGAGTTAAGAATCGACATCCGCGTCCACTTGTCTCGATCGCGATAAGCTTCACTTACCTGTTCCTGACAATCAGAGTAGGATTGATAATCAGCTAAAAGCATATACTGGTCATCGTAGAGGAGAGAATCAACGATCGGCCTGAATAATTCCGTGTCACCATGGCTAAAATAACCACTCTTAATTCGATCGATCACTCCCTTCAATTCGCGATTATTTTTGTAATAGCTCATCGGTTCATAACCGTGGGCCTTCTTAGCATAAACTTCTTCTGCTGTCAAGCCAAAAAGGAAGAAATTTTCTGCCCCTGCTTCCTCGCGAATTTCGATATTAGCGCCGTCCAGAGTCCCGATGGTGAGGGAGCCATTCATGGCAAACTTCATGTTACCAGTTCCGGAAGCTTCCTTACCCGCCGTAGAAATCTGTTCGGAAAGATCCGCCGAAGGATAGATGCGCTGACCCAAGGAAACGTTAAAGTTAGACAGGAAAACCACTTTTAAACGACCTCTGACATCAGGATCCTTATTGACAATTTCAGCCACAGCATTAGTTAACTTAATAATTAACTTCGCCATAAAGTAACCGGGGGCTGCCTTACCACCAAAGATAAAAGTGCGCGGCACAATATCGATCTGAGGGTTCTGTTTAATGCGATTATAAAGGGCGATAATGTGCAGAACTGCCAGATGTTGGCGTTTGTATTCGTGAATCCGTTTTACCTGCACATCGAAAATCGAATTAACATCCACCTCGATATTGCGGGTTTTCAGCATATAAGCCGCTAAATCGGCCTTATTTGCCTGTTTAATTTCATACCAACGCTGACGAAATTCGGGATCATCAAGGTATTGTTCCAGTTTTCGCAATTCCTTCAGGTCTTTTAACCAATTATCGCCGATTTTTTCGGTAAATAGTGCCGATAATTGGGGATTGCTCAATAAAATCCACCGGCGCGGGGTGACACCATTGGTTTTATTGTAGAATTTTTCCGGCCAGAGCATGGCAAACTCTTTCAGGGTGTCTTTTTGCAGTAACTCCGTGTGTAAGGCAGCGACTCCGTTAATCGAGTGACTACCCACACAGGCTAAATTAGCCATGCGAATTTGTTTATTACCCCAACCAGCCTCTTCAACTATCGACAATTTGCCCAATAATTCCTCGTTATCGGGAAACCAAGTCCGCACATCGTCGAGGAAAAAGTGATTGATCAGGTAGATAATTTCTAGATGTCGGGGCAGCAATTTCCCGAGCAGATCCGCCGACCAACGTTCTAGGGCTTCCGGCAATAGGGTATGATTGGTATAAGCGAAGGTTTTTTGGGTAATTGTCCAAGCTTTTGACCATTCTAAGCCGTTTTCATCCACTAACAAACGCATTAACTCAGCGATCGCAATGGCGGGGTGAGTGTCGTTCAGTTGAATAGCGGCGGTTTCGTGGAAATTTTGCAGATTTTTGTGGCTTTTTAGGTGAATGCGAATTAAATCTTGCAGGGAAGCGGCCACAAAAAAGTATTGTTGGGCGAGACGTAATTCGCGACCGGCGGGGGTGTTATCGTTGGGATAAAGGACTTTAGAAATGGTTTCCGCGTCCATTTTTTCAGCCACGGATTGATCGTATAACCCGGCGTTAAAAGCCTCAAAATTAAACGATTCACTCGCTTCTGCTTTCCAGAGACGCAAAGCGTTCACCGTGTTGGTTTTATAACCCGGGACGGGGGTATCGTGGGGAATGGCTAAAACCCGACGTTCCGGCAGCCATTGTACCCGTTCCTGTCCCTTATCATCGTGATAGATTTCCGTCCGTCCCCCCAGTTTTACTTCCACACTTTCATCGGGACGGGGTAATTCCCAAGGATTGCCGAAGCGTAGCCAGTTATCGGGGATTTCCACCTGCCAACCGTTTTGGATCATTTGATGGAAAATGCCAAATTCGTAGCGGATACCGTAACCGATGGCGGGAATTTCCAGGGAAGCCAGAGAATCAAGGAAACAAGCCGCTAAACGCCCTAAACCGCCGTTTCCGAGGCCGGGATCTGGTTCCTGTTCGATAATTTCCTCAAAATCAAGACCTAATTCCTCGATCGTGTCTTTCATTAGGTCATAAATACCCAAATTAGCCAGATTATTACCTAAATACCGCCCCATGAGAAATTCGGCCGAGAAATAGCAGACGAGTTTAACTTTTTCTTGTTTGTAGGTGTCGGTGGATTTCAGAAAACGACGCAGCAGGCGATCGCGAACGGTGTAGGCAAGGGCGACATAGTAATTGTAGGGACTAGCATTAGTGCGGTTAACCCCTTGCAAATAAAATAGATTGTCCAGAAAAGCCCGTTTTAGGGTTTCGGGACTCATGCCGGTGCGATCGTCTTCAACTAAAGTGGGGCATTGAAGCACTTCACGCCCATCAGCTATATAGGTTGTCTCCATGGGTTTTTGTTGTCCATATATTCGGGAGTTGATCGCCGATCAGACCTGATGACGATATCCTTTATAGTTTACTTGTTACCTTTTGGAGAGACTCAGACATTTAGATTTCTATTGGTTTTGAGAGGAGCAGCGATCGCAATTGCCGACAAAAAAAGGGTGAACCCTGTCCACCCTCCCACAATTATTCACAAAAAAAGCTTAATAGCGTTTTTTTCTGTCACCACCACCACCATTGAAGGGCGCCAGCACCATCCAGTGCGGCAATCGCAGCGCCTTCCTGGCCTTTATTTTCCATTTCCACGAAGGCGAAACCGCGTTTGCGCTGTGTCTCTTTGTCAACGGGAATATGAACCCTTTTAACCTTGCCGTACTCTGCAAAGACCTCGACCAGATCCTCTTGGGAAATGTCGTAAGAGAGATTACCAACAAAAATAGACATAATACTTGAATCCTCGATCAATACTCAAAACGGTGTGGAGACACAAAATTCAGGGAGAAGCCGAACAATACTCAAAGTAAAAGACTTACCGGATTAATACTGGAAACGAACTTGAACACCAATCTTGACTCTCGCCTCGATCATAACACAGAAAGAGTTGATCGCCGATCAGAATCTGATGGCGATATCCCTTATAGTTTACTTGTCACCTTTTGGAGAGACTCAGACATTTAGATTTCTATTGGTTTTGAGGGGAGCGGCGATCGCAATTGCCGACAAAAAAAGGGTGAACCCTGTCCACCCTCCCACAATTATTCACAAAAAAAGCTTAATAGCGTTTTTTTCTGTCACCACCACCACCATTGAAGGGCGCGGCTTCCTGGGCTTTACTTTCCATTTCCACGAAGGCGAAACCGCGTTTGCGCTGTGTGTCTTTGTCCAAGGGAATATGAACCCTCTTAACCTTGCCGTACTCTGCAAAGACATCGACCAGATCTTCTTGGGAAATCTCGTAAGAGAGATTACCAACAAAAATAGACATAATACTTGAATCCTCGAACAATACTCGAAACGGTGTGGAGACACAAAATTCAGGGAGAAGCCGAACAATACTAAAGTAAAAGACTTACCGAGTTAATACTGAAAACGAACTTGAACACTAATCTTGACTCTCGGCTCGATCATAACACGAAAAGACTGGAGTTAATGTTAACTTTTATTTTCCAGGGAAAGAGACCGTTTTGCCCATCGGTCGCTACTCCCTCAACCGCCAGCTTTTTTCTCCCGACGAAATAACCAAATCATCAGGGCCACCACACCGATTTGTAGGGCAAAATTGGGTAAGGCGGTGGCTACGTCCCTGCCTGCCGCTAATTGGGCTAGAAAAACCACCGCACCAATAAAACCGGAGGCCCCTAGACCGAGATAGAGAAACTGCCGCAGCCCTCGGTAGGGATTGGCCGCTTCCTCTTTCAAGCGCGCGTATTTTTGGGGATCAAGTCGAGGGGATTTGCTCATAAAAAAATTTTTCTAGCTCTGTATCTATTGTCCGTGATATAATCGGGAACTGGCAATGTGCCGATGTAGCTCAGTGGTAGAGTAGTTGATTCGTAATCAATTGGTCGTGGGTTCAAATCCCATCATCGGCTTGGGGTTTTACCTCCCGGAAGTTGACTCAGAAATACCGAAGTCCGGCTGAATAAATCCAAAAACCTTGTTGGATAAGACTTTTAGACTTTTTGGCCATCCCAAAGTGCCGGACCCTGGATTGATCGGAATGGGCAAAACCCCACACCCTGCTCCCACCAACCAACTTTTCCGGCAAACCTTAGTTACTGAAGAAAAGGTTGAATAATTCCTGCGATCGCCTGACGTTGGCAATCGTCATATCCCCAGCGTTCTAGAAAGGCTTGATATTCTCCTTGTCCTCTGTTTAAACTGGTGGCTAGTTGTTGTAATTTTTCCCCCAAGGCCGGCGACAATAACTCCTTAATTAGTTGACTGGTTTTTTCTTGGACTTTCTCAGAACCTTGGGCGTTTTCTTCGTCTCCTTGACTGCGATGATAGATGACCATTGCCGTGGACATAGCCAGATTTTTGACTAATAATTCATTCACCAATATCGGGGAAGTTTTTAAAGCAGTGATTACCTCCAAACTAGGATATTCAGTATAGGATAAATTGCTGGTTAAATAAGTAACAAAAAAACCTCTAGCTCCATTTTCTGTGGAGACTAACTCAGTAATTTTCTGAGTTATTGTATCGGTATCTAACAACTCAATTTGACTTAGTAAATCTTGAGTTTGTTGGATAGCATTTTCAAAAGTTATACCCATAACATCAATAGCCTTCTGTAAAGTTTAAGAGAAAAATACTAAGCATCTAAAGCATTTAACCAATTAGTTAAATCCTCCACTGTCGAAAAATCCAATAAAGCTTCCCCCACTCGTTCTAGATCGTCAATAGTCAAGGTTATAATCCGACTCTCTAGAGCCACATCAATAGCTCCTAACTTACGTTTAATCAGACGAACAATTAGATTTCTTTCTCTTGCTAAACCCTGTTCTAAACCCTGTTCTAAACCCTGTTCTAAACCCTGTTCTAAACCCTGTTCTAAACCGCAGCGCATCCAACTGGTGGTAATCTGCATAACTCCCTCCTGTTCGGGTTGAATAAATGTGCTAATCTCCTGTTGAAATTCTATCTCCTCGGACGAGTTGAGATTGAGATAGGTATCGACAAAGCCTGAAATCAATTGCATTCTAGCGGCATCTAATCTTAATGTTACCAATAATCTTAGACATTGTGCCTTAACTTTTGCTCTATCCCGAGGGGCAATTTTCATTTTAGCCATCAAAGCGGCGGCGACGGGATTAGCTTGATTAATAAAATCTCGCCAATTCAAGCGATTTAACTGGACAACTTGATAGTTAAATTCTAGCACTTTTAAGTCAGGAAACTCAATTTTATATTGACGAATTGCTTCTTTTTGTGGACGATCATAGGAGAATATGACAATGGGATAAACTGGTAAGGCAAATTTTTGATGCAGACGAGCGAAATAAGTAAACATTCGCCGATTAAATTCCGGTTGAGAGCTAGACTGTGCTTCTAGATGAATTAAGAAAAATGATGATTGTCCTCGAAATTGAACTTGGGCGACTAAATCACTTTCATACTTTTCTCCTTCCGTGACATCGGTAAAGACTTCTTTGTCTAAAAATGTGATCTGATTAGGCTCTAAATAATTGATAATCTCAGGAAAAAACAACTGAATAAATTCAACAAAAAAAGTCGCAATTAATTCCTTAAATAAACGATCATGGTCAATAACATTATTCATGCCTAATAATTATAAACGAGGAATCCTTCAGCTTATCTTCATAACTTTTTGTAGTAATTATCAAGGATTTTCCAATGACCAGCACTAGGAGACAAAGAAATTAAATCCTCGATATTGCCTTCCATAGTAGCACAAATTTGAGCGAGGGGTAATAGCAAATCCTCTAGTAAGACGAGTTAGGACGAGGAGATAAAATGCCCAAGAAAGCGTACTTATCCGAACATCTAAGTTCAGAGGAACCGAAAGATAAATACAGAACCAGTCAAGACTCAGTGGCAACAAGAAGATGGCACTGGTTAGGTAAAATATCTTGAGGATGGACAATCAAAAAGGCGACAGTAGCTGTCGGATTAGATTATCAATATCTAATCAATTAGGAGAAGAAGGAGTTAAAAATATCAAGAAAAAGAGTCAGGAACATCCGAGAGGAAAAGAACCCCAAATTAAAATTGAATAAATTCAGGGAAATTTACGGTAATTTTGCCGGTTAAATCAATTCCCTGCTATCTCCATCCCAAATTACTGCTAGTACAAAAAGTTGTACGACTTTTTAATTATCGATTGAGAATAGAAATAATTTCAATGATTTTGAGGAGTTGTTTCCTGAATTATAGGACGTAGTTGTTGCACCAGTTCCTTAGAGCGTCTTATTCTTGCTTCTGGTAATAAATGCTCATGGGTATCGGCAAATAAACTAGAATCTGTTTGCAGATTAAGAGTTTTTGGATTGTATATTAAAGGTACTATATTAGACAATTCTTCAATAGTTTTTTTAACATTTTTGACAGTGGTTTCATCGGTCTTAGCATAAACCCAAGAGAGAGAAACTACTAAATCAGCACCTTTAGCTTTTAACTCCTCTTGAAATTGAGCGATGCGTTTGAGGGAGTGTTGCGAAACAGGTCGATCAAATGTTCTAGCCCACCATTTACCTGTACGATGTTTGACTACGGTAGGATCTCCTTTTTCTGTGATTGGATCTGATAAATAACCCCTAGGTTTTCCTGTTTGTATAACATCAACAGCAGTTTTTACTATAGCGCGTAAACTAGGAACTCCCATTAACCAAGTCTCGGAAACTAATTGTTCTAAGGGTATATTTCCTAAACCAGGTTTTCCAATGGCAACACCAAAAGGAACCGAACCAAATAAACCATCACCATAACCAATACCATCATCATCCAGTAACATTAAATATTCAGGAATGAGAACCACTATATCCCCCGGACGTACCTGCTCTAAAATAATTGGGCAGATGACATTTAATCCCAAATCTCCCTGTAAACCAAAGTTAAAAACTGGGATTTTTAGCTCCTGTTCGAGGAATTGAGAGTTAATACTATAATTTACCCCCGACCCCCCCGCAAAAATTATTCGTCTCGGTGCATCTATCTGCTTGGCAAAAGATACTTTTTGTTCGTACATTTGTAGGAGCCACTTTAATTCACCGCCGTAGTGTACGTTATAAAAAAAACCCAAAGACCAGGCCACCCCAACGGTAGCTAACCAAGGCCAAAAAGTAAACATTTTCTTCATAAGTTTAGCTCCTAGAGTTGAAGAACCAGAGGACAACTAGAGAATAACTAATTCTAGTTCAAAAAAGAGATAATTTGTCTCATCTTTCCTGCCACAATTGCCAAATAGTCGCCACATATTTCCGTCCTTTTGACAAATAATCCCAGAGATTAATTCCGGTTTTACTCTCACCATAAATGCGGGGAACGCAAAGATAAGGAACTTCCACTAACTTATAACCTAAACGATTGGCACGGGTTAATAAATCAATGCAGTATTCTCCATAATCTCCCTTGAAGCGAATTTTTTCTAAAACCTGAGAACGAACGGCAATAAAACCACTGGTATAGTCGTGAACTTGATTGCCTAGCATCACGATGGCCATGCGATTAATAATCCAGCTTAACATCCGGGCCATCAGTCCGTGGGCAACATCATCACCCCCCGGAATCCAACGAGAACCTACGGCCATATCAGCTTTTTTAGCTCGAATCGGTGTGATTAATTGCGGCACATCTTCTGGAGGCATAGACAAATCACAATCCATCCAAGTAATAATTTTAGCCCCATACAGATTAATCGCATCGTCAATACCTCTTTGTAGAGCCGAAGTTAACCCTTTCTCGTTGATTCTGCGACACAAAATTACCCCCGATTGGAATTGCGAATCTTGGGGAGGAGTAGGATATTGTTGGGCTAAATCTTCTACTATCTGCCAAGTTTCATCGGGAGAATTATCATCCACCACTAGCACTAAATAAGGACTAGGAACACTAGCTAGTAAACGTTCAATTAATTGACTAATATTATCTCGCTCGTTATAAGTGGGTAAAATCGTACAGACTAAATCATTACCTGCTGGGGTAATTGTTGGCTTATCCTCGGATTTTTGGGCTAGTAAACCTGTCTCAGAAGCAGATATAACTATTTCATAGAAAGGATACTTACCAATGATTCCAGAGCGATTTATGCCAATTTGAAACTTTTGTCCATCTTGGCTAAATTCCAGTTCTTCCGGTGGGGATTCTAAGAGTTGACAAGGGCGATAGGGATAGCAAACGTAGGGAAAACTAGACAATCCTTGACTGAGTAATTCTTGGCATAGTTTAACCATAGCTTGACTATTTTCCACACGGAAGAAAGTTTTTTGTTTCTCCAAACCAAAACCCAAAACTTGTGCCGCATATTGATGAGAAAAGGCAACAATAGAATTAGTATCCTCTTCTATACTTTTGATAGCTGGTGCTATCCCCTGATGGGTTTTATAGAAAAATTCTCCCCCTTGATAAATGTTTTTATAGACACCTATTGCCATTAAGATTAACAGTAAAACCCAACTTCCCTTGGCTACAAAAACTTCTTGGTTCGCCTCGACAATTTTTACTTGTTCCACCGTTAATAAGGTAACAAAGGGGATAAGAGGCAATAAATATCTCGGTCCCCATTGTTTCCCTCCCACCATGACTTCTCCCGGGGCAATATCGACTAAACAAGACACCCCTACTGTGTAGATAAAATAGAGAGCATAGACAAAAAGCATTTGTTTATCTAGAGATATATTGCCGATGTCAAATAGATAACAACTAGCTAAAAGTATCAGGAAGTAAATTATATTGTCCTTGACTAACGCCTTGGTTTTAACCATTCCTTGCCAGCGAAGATTGACGAGAACAGCCAAGATGATAATCGCCGTTACACTAATTAAAGTTACGGGAATATCCTTGGCAAAATTCAATTGTTGACCGCTCCAAGTGAGCAAGTAAGCTAAGGGAATTATACAGATAGGAAAATGCACTAAAAAAGAGCTATTTAACTGATAAAAACTGGTCAGGGCTTCTTGAATACGTTTTTTCCAAGAAAACTCCTCAAGGACTAACAAAGCGTGAACTCCGAGAAAACGATTATAAATTAACTTATTGCACAACCACAGTAAAAACACACTAACAATAATACCTAGTACAAAACTAAAAGCTATTCGATTGGTTAGCAGAAATTCAGAAAAATTAAGATTTTTCTCGGTTGAATACCAAGCAAAAATTGAGGTTTGTTCTGGAGTTAAACCCAAGAAAACTAATAAAGTTAAAGTTGCCACTAGGGCTAGACATTCCGAGCGGAACCATACTGATAAACCCACTAGAAATCCGCCTAATAAATTGGGCAGCCAGCTACTATTAGCTGTATCGGGTAGAAAAAAAGCGATAACAATTCCCAAAAATCCTAAAGTAACAGCGAGGGTATGTTCACAATATATGGCACTGTATAGAGTTAAGGGAGAAGCAAAAATCAAAATAACTAATCCCAAAAGACCACCCCAACTGTCTAGGGAAAAAGCGGGAATTGCTCTCGAAAAACTGAGCCACAATACCCAAATTGATAGGAGGGGAATCAAGTAAAACCCCCGATAACCCCAAAATTTATAAAAAAGGGAAGTTAGCCAAGAGAATGGAAAAGGAAAAGAGATATAATAACGTTGATTTAAGTAGTAGACAAAAGGGGGGCGATAACTGTATAAACCCTCTTGCCAAAGACGAGCAACCCAAGCTTCTGCGCGCTCAACTAAGTCAAATCGCCATGGACCATTACTTAGCTGACGAGCTAGTAAAGCTTTCAGCGCTCCATCGCCATTAAAAAAAACATCCTTGGGAACTAAAATACATAGATATAGGGAATAAAAGCAACCGGCGGCAATTACTACCCAAGATAAAAACTCCGTGCCAATTATCATAAAAGTCGGTTTTTATTCAAAAAATTTTTATCAATTTTTCATCCCTACTCAGCCTCAGCAAAAACTTGCCGAACTGCTTGGGCCACTCGCTCAATTTGCTCGTCCGTGAGAGCTAAACCGCTAGGCAGATAAAAACCCCTGCGCGCCAGTCTTTCAGCCACGGGACAGGAAACATTTTGCAATAATCCCATTTTGTGAAATACCGGTTGTTCGTGCATACACCAGAAAAAAGGACGCGTACCAATCTGATGTTCTTTGAGGCGTTTCATCGCTTCCGTAGCATCAAAGTTAACCTCATCTTTGAGAACAATACCATAAACCCAATAAATATTTTCGGCATAATCGGTTTGAGGTAGAGGCAATTCTAGACAGGGGATATTTTGCAATAATTCCCTGTAGCGTCTGCCCATTTTTCTCTTGCGCTGGACAAAAGTTTCTAGCTGTTCTAATTGTGCTAAACCCACTGCCGCTTGCAGATTAGTCATCCTCAGATTCCAGCCCAGTTCTTCGTGAATAAAACGTCGTTGGGGCTGAAAATATAAATTTCTCAGGGAACGACAACGCTCAAAAATATCCTCTTGGTTGGTGACAATCATGCCCCCTTCCCCAGTGGTAATATGTTTGTTGGAATAGAAACTAAAGATACTGATATCACCGAAACTACCACAGGGTTTACCTTGATAGGTTTGACCGTGCATTTCCGCCGCATCTTCAATAATTTTTAAACCGTATTTTTGAGCTAATTCTAAAACTGGAGTCATTGCCACCGGTAATCCGTAGATATGAACCACCATTATCGCTTTAGTGCGGGGCGTGATTTTTGCCTCTATCTGACTGATATCCATGTTCCAAGTCTGCGCTTCGCAGTCCACCACCACGGGAATCGCCCCGGCTTTGACAATGGCAGCTCCGCAGGAAATGATGGTAAAAGTGGGGAGAATCACTTCATCCCCCGAACCAATTCCTAAAGCGACGATGGCCGCTTCTAAGGCCATAGAACCATTGCACACGGAAACGGCATACTTTCGCCCAACAGTGAGGGCAAAATTTTCTTCAAATCTCTGAACAAAGGGACCTTCCGAAGAAATCCAACCGCTATCAATACATTCGTTAAGATACTGTTTTTCCTTGCCCGCAAGTAGCGGCTCATTGACGGGAATAAAGCTACTCATGCTATCTCTGCTCCCGCCATTTTAACCACGGTTTCCTCAATTCCTGTAAAGCGAGTTTTATCCTGATTACCAACGTAAGGACCCTGTTTGACTTCAATCATTTCTACTTCTTCTAAGACTTGGAAACCATGGCCACCTTGTATCAATAAAACCACATCCCCATCTCTCAATATATGACTTTCTAGATATTGTTGGTCGTCATCATAGAAATCTACCCGCAGTTTTCCTCTTTTGATAATTAAGACTTCCTGGGTAAAAAATACTTCCCGTTGTACTTTGTTATGAACGTGGGGCATAATACTTTTTCCCGTCGGGTGTCTCATATAGGCCAACTGTTGGGAAAAATCATCGGGAGTTAGGAAATGAATCCCCTCTTGGTTAAACTCTCGTCGGAGAATTATCGCTAAAACTTTACCCTCTTTCGTAATTTGGGAAATTGGCAAAGAGTTAAATTGACTTTCTGGCTTATTTTTCTGATTTGGTTGGCGGAGAAAATCTAAAGATAAAAAGTCTGAGGCTAGTTTAAACATGAATTTAACCCCCCTATGGGATGGTTGTGAGAAAGGCTGAAATTGATTAACAGCAAAGAAGCGGCCAACCAGTGACTAACTCTTGTCACCCTCGTTAGGCCAATTTAATTTAATTAGCTAAAGCTTAATCTAATCAACACGATGGTTAATTTAGTTAACAGAAGGTTAATGCCGACTAAGCCAAGGCAATTATACCATACATTTAAGAAAATACAAGCGTAAATTTCTTTTTTTTAAATCTTTTTATAGACGAGCTTGGCTTGTCTTAAAATGTAGTACAGCTTACCTACCATGGTTATTTGACTGACGGCTAACTGCTATATTTTCTGTTGACGATATAAATAGCGTTGGGTTTCATGCTTCAACTCAACCTACGTTCATCTAATTAACAAGATGTTAATTTAGTTAACACAAGGTTAATCCCGATCAAGGCAAGAAGATTATACCATACATTTAAAAAAATACAAGCGTAAATTTCTTTTTTTTAAATCTTTTTATAGACGAGCTTGGCTTATCTTAAAATGTAGTACGGCTTACCTGCCATCGTTATTTGACTGACGGCTAACTGCTATATTTTCTGATGATGATATAAATAGCAACAATTATAGACGAATAGCTATGAGCTTTGGTGAAGAATTTCAATTACTGCTGCGGGCGCGCTATCCTCTCATCTATGTTACCACCTTAGAAGAAGAACGTCTCGAAAAAGCGATCGCCGATATTGCCAAACAGAGCAATAACCGTGCTGTCTATGTCTGGGATTTTGTGGATGGTTATCAAGATAATCCCAATAATGAGAACTTTGCTCGGCGTAATCCCCTGCAATCTCTTGAATTCGTCGAAAAGCTGCCGTCTAACATCGCCGCAATCATAATTTTACGCGATTTCCAGCGCTTTTTAGAAGATATTTCCATCGCCAGAAAATTGCGAAATCTTGCCCGTTCCCTGAAATCTCAGCCTAAAAACCTAATTATCGTCGCTCCCGAACTGTCTATCCCCTCGGATCTCACCGAAGTCATCACCGTCGTCGATTTTCCCCTCCCCAGTGGCGAAGAAATTAAACAGGAAATCCAGCGATTAATCGCCGCCACCGGACAACCCCTAAAAGAACCACTCCTGGATGAATTAGTGCTTTCTGCCCAAGGATTGTCCCTAGAGAGAATTCGTCGGGTTTTAGCCAAATGTTTAGCCAGTCACGGCAAAATTGAGCCAGAGGACGTGGAATTAATTTTGGCAGAAAAACGCCAATCGATTCGTCAAACCCAGATATTAGACTTTTATCCCGCCACAGAGCAGATTTCTGACATCGGGGGACTAGATAATCTCAAAGACTGGCTGATTCGTCGCGGTGGTGCTTTTAGTGAACGCGCCCGCGCCTACGGTTTACCCAATCCCCGGGGTTTACTATTGGTGGGAATTCAGGGGACGGGTAAATCCCTGACAGCGAAAGCTATTTCCCATCATTGGCACTTACCCCTACTGCGTCTAGACGTGGGGCGTTTATTTGGCGGATTGGTGGGAGAATCGGAATCACGCACCCGTCAGATGATTAATCTCGCCGAAGCTTTAGCTCCCTGTGTGCTGTGGATAGACGAAATCGATAAAGCTTTCGCCGGAGTGGATGGGAAAGGCGACGGAGGAACCACCGGGCGGGTTTTCGGGACTTTTATCACTTGGTTAGCCGAGAAACAATCGCCGGTTTTTGTCGTCGCTACAGCTAATAACATCCAATCTTTGCCCCCGGAAATGTTGCGAAAAGGACGCTTCGATGAGATATTTTTTGTCGGACTACCTAGCCAAAAGTCCCGCGAGGAGATTTTTAGCGTTCATCTGGGGAAAGTCCGGCCCCATAATCTGAAAAGTTATGATATCAAGCGACTAGCCTACGAAACTCCCGATTTTTCGGGGGCAGAAATCGAACAAACCATCGTGGAAGCGATGCACATCGGGTTTAGTCAAAATCGCGACTTTAGCACCGATGATGTGCTTGAGGCCGCTAGTCAGATTATACCCCTGGCTCGCACTGCTCAAGAACAGATCCAGTTTCTACAGGATTGGGCTAAGTCCGGTAAAGCTCGTTTAGCCTCTCGCGATGATCGTTTTAATGTTAATCCTAACAGTTAATTTAGCACCAATATGAAGCGTTTATCTGGTTTATTGCAATTTATGGTCGGTTTTGTCATGGGAGTGGCGATTTTGGTCGGTGGGGCCACTGCTGTCGCCTATATGCTTCTCTCCGGTATGAATTCTAATCCTCCTAAACCCGTCTTTACCGAGGAGAAAAAAGAGGAAACTAAGGAGGAAAAAACCGCCGTCAAACCTTCTCCCACCGCTACTACTCCCGTCCAAGAACAAACCCAAGCTGCGGTGAAAGAGTCTCCCACAGCTGCACCAGCACCAAAAGCTGCCCCGAAACCCAGTCCCGAAGCAAGAAAAAGAGAAACCACATCCGAGGGTTATCAAGCGCGGGTGACATGGCAAAGCGGTTTAAGTCTGCGCTCTCAACCTACCAGTGAATCGACTCGTCTCGGTGGTCTCGATTATAATACTAAAGTCAGTGTGGTGGGAACCAGCAGCGATGGCCAATGGCAGCGCGTGCGTCTGTCCGATGGTCGCGAAGGTTGGATTAAAGCGGGTAATATTTCTAGAGTCCAGTAAATAGGGTTTGCGGCAAAAAGTTTTTCCTGGGGGCAGGGTGTGGGGCGTAGGGTGCAGGGTTTTACCCATTTTCAGGCGGTCAATTACCTAATTTTCAGGGAAAAAGTCCCAGAATTTTCCCCCCGCTCACTCCAATGGCCGGTACTTTTGGATTTCAAAAAGGTCTAAAAGTATTATCGAACAATGTTTTTAGATTTATTCAGCAAACCCTAAATATTTAGAAGGGATAGATTTTCTAAATCTATCCCTTTCCCTAATCAGTAGTTGGACAAAGTTAAATTTACACTCTGGAAGGAGAGAACCCCAGAACTGCGGCACTCCGGAAGTAAAAAATATCTGTGATTAATTAGGGTTGGCTGAAAAAGTACGGGCGAAGCATTCGGGCAATAACCTATCGGTGAAACCGTAGATTTTCTATCCGAATGCTTCGCCCCTACAGGACGCGGGCCGATGAAGACGCAAGGTTTTGAAGCACGATTCTCTCAAAATCTTGCACCTGTTTCGCAAGAAAACCCACAAAACCCTTACCTTGCCTACATTTCACATTTATTCAGCAAGCCCTAATTCTGTCTGGGTACTTAACCACTAATTCAAGAACGATTATCGCGATTAACTTTTCTGATTAACCAATAACTTGCCGCTAAAGCTAAGGTTCCCACGGTGAGGGCAATTAAATCATCTTTACTGTATTTCTTGGGATCAAAAATAATAATTTTTCGAGAGATGGCAATCAGGGCAGTAACTACGACTAATTCAACCTGTACGATGTGTTTCCTTAGGTAAGCAGTGATGTTTTCTAATAACTCTAAGGCAATTAAAATATTGAGAAATAATCCGAAAATTTCAATTAAAGTTTTGCTAAAAAAACCGACGGGTTCCGTAGTAAATAAATCTTGGATTAGAATAACTACTAGATCATAAAGAGAAACAATAATAACAACAATTAAGGCTACGGATAAAACCTTAGAAACTAAGTTTTCAATGACATGAATCGACCTCATGAAATTTTCATCGCGCCATTGTTGACCAAAATTGATAAGTAGTTTCCGTATCTGTTTGAGCATGATCGATTAAGTAAAAAGTAAAAATTATTATTGTATTTGACTGCTAATTATTCTATTTAGTTAACAAGTAAGCTGATCCCCCCTTAATCCCCCCTTAATCAGGGGGGTGCTGATCCCCCCTTGATCCCCCCTTGATAAGGGGGGTATCTGACAATTTTTAACATCTAAGTAGGGAGGCACAATTATTTGTAGGATGGGTTAGCGGTAGCGTAAACTATGCCGTCGTTGGGTTTCATGCTTCAACCCAACCTACGTTCATCTTATATTTAATTCCACCCACCCACTTACTTACTTAGAAATAATTTTACTTGAAGAAGGCTTCCCTAGAAAAAAAATCTAGGTGCGATCGCTGTTAAGTCAACCGCACCCCAAACTAATACAAATGCTCACATCTAGCTAACATCATCGTGAGCGAAACGATTATAGAGGAAGTCGAGGGCATAGTTACGCAGACGATAATATTCAGGATCCTCCATAATTCTCTCCCGATCGCGGGGACGGGGGAAATGAATATTCATCACTTCGCCGATTTTCGCTTCTGGTCCATTGGTCATCATTACCAGCTTATCAGCGAGGAAAAGAGCCTCATCGATATCATGGGTAATCATCAACACCGTACAGCGTTTATCTTGCCAGATTTTCAGCAATTCTTCCTGTAATTCCTCTTTGGTAATCGCATCCAAGGCACCGAAAGGTTCATCAAGAATCAACACCTCCGGACGGATAGAAAGAGCGCGAGCGATCGAAACCCGTTGTTTCATCCCCCCGGAGATTTGGGGAGGGGTTTTATCCATAGCTTCGGTTAAACCCACCATAGCTAAATGTTCCCGCACGATCGAGCGTTTTTGTGCTTCTGGAGCATTGGGAGACACCGCATCTACCGCAAGATAGACATTTTCAAAAACGCTTAACCAAGGCAATAAAGCATAGTTTTGAAACACTACCATGCGATCGGGCCCAGGTTTAGTAATTTTCTTACCGTTAACTTTAACAATGCCATCGGTGGGAGAAGAAAAACCCGACACCATATTTAATAGGGTCGATTTACCGCAACCGGAGTGACCGATCACACAGATAAATTCACCTTCATTGATGCTGAGATTAACATCCTTGAGGACGGTGTAGGGGCCTCTGGGAGTGGGATAAACCTTAGAAACTCCTTCAATGGTGACAAAAGCTTCTTTACTGGGGGTCTGGGTTGCTCGGTTAATTGTGTCGGTGGTGGTGTACATGATTAGTCTTTGGGGGAAATAGTTAATAGGGGCAATAACCAGGGATAATTGGCTAATAATTATCCCCTTAGTCGATTTTTAGGCAATTTTACGAGATTCGCTGGCACTAGGACGAGCATCAATAGCCACTTCGGCCATGGTGACGTTTTGTTTGATCTCTAAACTATTGAGATAACCGATCGGATCCTCGGCATCAAACTCGATACCATCGAATAAAAGGATCGGTGTGCGACGATATTTAATATCCCCTAGACCCAATTCCCGGGCCGCGGTACTAAAGACACCCACCCGACAGACGCGTTCGAGAATTTCTACCCAGTTACGGGGGAAAGGAATGTGGCCCCAGCGTGCCATTTGGGTCATCATCCAGAGGTGTTCGGTACGACTGGGACGATTTACCCCATCTCCATAGAACAGATGGTGTGCATATTCTTTCATCGGTCGATCAATACTGCACGCGTAGGAGTTGGGATCACCCAGTTGGATATAATCAATATTGGTACTAAGATACTGACGACTGGCGAGGATTTGACGAATTTCTTCCTGATTCCCTTCCTCGGCACAGTAGCGACAACCTTCCAGCAGTGCTTTGACTAAAGCGACATGGGTATTAGGGTATTTATTGGCCCAATCTTCCCGGACTCCCAGGGCCTTACCCGGGTGGCCCTGCCAGATTTCTAAGTCGGTAGCGACGGTGTAACCGATACCCTCCATGGCGCCCCGTAGATTCCAGGGTTCACCGACACAGTAACCGTCAATACTGCCGGTTTTCAGGTCAGCTACCATTTGGGCCGGGGGAATAGTTTCGAGGTGAACGTCTTGATCCGGGTCAATTCCCGCTGCCGCTAACCAGTAACGCAGGAGCAAATTGTGCATGGAGGAGGGGTGAACAATGCCAAAAATATGGCGCTGCTCCTTCGATTCCAATAGCATCTGTTTTAAAGCGTTACCGTCAATCACTCCCTCGTCGTAGAAGCGTTTAGCGAGGGTGACACCGTTACCGTTGCGAGTCATAGTCAGGGCGCTGACAATCGGCAAAGGTTGCTCCTGATAACCACCGACGGTTAACCAGGTGGGCATTCCTGAAGGCATTTGCGCCCCGTCGAGGAACCCTCCTGCGATCCCATCCACAACCCCTCGCCAACTGGTTTCCCGGACTAAATTCACCTCATCTAGACCATGTTTAGTGAAGAATCCCTTTTCTTTGGCCACTGCTAGGGGCGCGCAAGCGGTGAGGGGAACAAAACCGATCTCTAGATTGACTTTTTCTAAACCGTGACGGGCAATCACTTCGACTTTGCGGGCGCGCAGTTTTTTGATCCGTTTTTGTTGGTTGAGGAAATAGATAATTTCGCTCCGGAGACTGTAGTAACTGGGGTGTTCCACCACTTCCATGCGTTTGCGGGGACGGGGGATATCTACTTCCAAAATACCGCCAATTTTTGAGCCAGGACCGTTGGTAAGCATGACGATGCGATCGGATAATAGCACCGCTTCATCCACATCGTGCGTCACCATTACCGAGGTCATTTCGTATTCTTCGCACAGCTGCATTAACTGTTCCTGTAGATTACCTCTAGTCAGGGCATCTAACGCGCCAAAGGGTTCGTCTAAAAGCAGGACTTTTGGACGGATGGCTAGGGCGCGAGCGATCGCTACCCGTTGTTTCATCCCCCCCGATAATTCGTTGGGACGTTTATCCACTGCATGACGAAGATTGACCAGATCGATATATTTTTCGACTTCAGCTTTTCTTTCATCTTCTGATAGTTGAGCGAGAACTTGATCGACGGCCAGAGTGATATTTTCTTTGACGGTTAACCAGGGTAAAAGGGAATAGTTCTGGAAGACTACCATGCGATCTGGCCCTGGTTTTTTAATGCTTTGACCTTGCAAAGTCACCACCCCTTCTGTGGGCAAATCTAAACCAGCGATCATGTTTAAGAGGGTGGATTTTCCACAACCAGAGTGACCGATAAGGGAGATAAATTCTCCTTTTTTTATCTGTAAATCTATCCCTTTTAAGGCCACATATTCACCGCCACCACTGAGGGGGAAGATTTTATCAATGTTATCGACAGCAACAAACAAACTCATAGTTTTTTTCTCCTTAATTTAGCTCAAGTTTCAGTTGGTTGAAGATGGGGAAAATTTCCCCATAAATTACCTATTGACGAACGATTTGATTTTGTAACCAAGCCATAAAGCGATCGAGTAATAAACCCACACCACCGATATAAAATAGCGCAAGAATAATATCGCTGATGTAGTTATTTTGGTAGGCATCCCAGATAAAGAAACCGATACCGACGATACCAGACATAACGATTTCAGCGGCGATAATCGCTAACCAAGCTAAACCGATCGCAATTCTTAAACCAGTGAAGATGTAGGGAAGTGCCGAGGGAATTAATATCTTGAAAAAGAATTTTTGGTTGGACAATTGCAAGACTTGTTTAACGTTGATATAGTCTTGGGGAATTTGTTGGACACCAACGGTGGTATTAATCAAAATTGGCCAAACTGCGGTGATAAAAATAACGAATAAAGCAGCAGGTTGGTTTTGTTGTAAAGCGGCCAAAGATAGGGGAACCCAAGCAAGAGGAGGAACTGTTCTCAGGAATTGAAAAAGGGGATCGAGTGCCTTATTTAAGAAGGGATTAACCCCAACCATAATTCCAACTCCAATACCCACCACTGCGGCAAAAGAATAACCGATTAATACCCGTTTTAGACTTTCGAGAGTTTGCCAGAATAGTCCCTTATCAATACCTCCACGGTCAAAGAAAGGATACATTAAATAGGTGCGGGTACGCTCATTAGTAATAATGTCCGATGGCGGCGGTAATTTAATCAATCCCACCATAGACATTAACTGCCATAAAATCAGGAAAAATAAAATACCTACAATCGGAGGAAGGATATCCCCAGAATGCTTTTTCCAGAATTTACTAAAGTTGAAACCACCGTTACTTTTTCTGCTGACGCTAGTTGCCATTTTGCCGTTTTCCTTTGTTGAAGATAAAGTTACTTGATTGGAAAGAGAAGAAAACATTTTTGGGATTGATAGACTAGATATTTTATGCCCCTAGCCTATCGGGAAAAACTCGCTATTTTTTAATCGCCAAACTATCGAGATAAGCTTGGGGATTAGCAGGGTCAAAAGTTTTGCCATCAAAGAATTTCTCCACACCACGGGAGGTACTGGTGGGAATATCGGCCGCAGGAACTCCTAATTCTGTGGCTGCCGCTTTCCAAAGATCCTCGCGGTTAACTTTGTCGATTAATGTTGAGGCAGTGGTTAAAGTTTCTTTCGGCAAGAAACCCCAACGAACACTTTCGGTTAAAAACCAGAGATCATGACTCTTATAGGGATAGGAAACGCTACCGGCGGGATCTTTCCAGTAGAAAACCCCTTTATTTTTGTCGGTGATTTCCGGTTTACCGTCACCCATTTTCTGCATTCCTTTGAGGGGACCGGCGATAATTTCTTCTTTGAGGTTGAAATAAGCCGGTTTAGCGAGAATTGCCGCCGCTTCTGCCCGATTTGCCTCTTGATCGAGCCATTGCTGCGCTTCCATAACTCCTTTTAATAGTGCCTTAGTAGCTTTCGGGTTTTTATCCACCCAATCGGCGCGGATAGCGAGGTATTCTTCCGGGTGATAGGGCCAGATTTCTGCGGTTAAAGCTGACATAAAACCGATCTGATCAGCCACAATTCTCGCCGGCCAAGGATCGCCGGTACTAAACGCATCCATAGTTCCCGTTTTCATGTTGGCCACGGTTTGGGCTGCGGGTACGGCAATTAGGTTAATATCCGTATCGGGGTTAATACCACCGGCGGCTAACCAGTAACGAATCCAGAAGTCTTGATTAGCTTTCGGGAAAGTATAGGCAGCTTTGAAGGGAGTTCCCGTCGTTTTCATGCCGAGGATGTAATCTTTGGCGGGTTTCAGGTCTAAACCGATATTTTTACCCTCGTGTTTACCTGCGATCGCAATTCCGTTACCCTGGGTGTTTAACTGCGCTAACACATACATGGGGACTTTAACGTTATTTTTGGTGATTAGTCCCTCGGAAATCAGGTAAGGCATGGGCATTTGCCACTGTCCTCCGTCAATTCCGCCCGCATCTGCCCCAATTTCGACGTTATCTCTAGCGGCGCCCCAGTTAGCTTGTTTGGAGACTTCCACATCGGGCATCCCGTGTTTAGCGAAAAAGCCTTTTTCCTTGGCAATAATTAAAGGTGCGGCCTCAACAATAGGAATATAACCTAATTTAATTTTGGTGGTTTCGGGGGCCTCTCCGGGAGCCACCGCAACGGGAGAAGCAACCGGGGAAGCGGGCGCGGTGGTGCTGGTTCCACCCGTACTGTCGGGGGGATTACCCACACAACCTTTGAGGACAACAGCCCCTGCCGCTGAAACTGCCGCCGTGGTTAAAAATTTCCGTCTCGAAAAATTTGACATAGAGTCCTCCTACCTGCTTACTAGAGCAAATATGTGTGCTGAATTATGGGTAAAGGAATCCCTCGCTAAACTTTCCTTCTAGCCTGTGCTATAGAAATTTAGCTATGGAATATTGAATCTCGATTGAACTTACTAAATAAGTCTAGCGGAATCTGGAAAAAATAATTAATCTGAGCGAGAATTTTATGTACAAAAATTTAATTCGATTGATAAGAATTAATTAAGACCATTGATATATCTAGCTTCTAGCCACTTAAAAAGGTTTCCGTAGGGCGCTGGAGCAGGGGAGTGGGGAAGTGGGGAAGTGGGGTGTGGGGTGTGACCCCCCCAACCCCCCCGACATCGGGGGGGAAGTGGGGAAGTGGGGGAGTGGGGTGTGGGGAGGTGGGGAAGTGGGGGAGCAGGGAGGTGGGGAGAAACAATAAAATGAGCCAAGGGTGAGTTTTAGGAATGCGGCTCCTTCCGGCTTGGTAGAATAGACAATATGCTTTCACCCCAAAGTAATGACCAGATCTAAAAAGCCGAAATCACCGAACTCCTCTGATTCGCCTACCTCTCCTGCCTTGGCTCTGTCTTCCCTACATTTTCGTCTGCAAGCTTTAGAGGAGGAGCATCAGTGGCTCCTCAAGCAGATTGGCAGAAAACGCAACGAACTGAAGAAATTCCTCGACCAGATGCGTTCCCTGGCGACGGAGATTTTTCAGAGAGGACAACCCCTCTATCAAAAACTTACCGACCTCGACCGCGAAATACACGCCCTTTTTGACGAAATCCTCACTGCTAGAAAATTGGGGCAGCAGACAAAAAAAAGGATTCTCGGAATTTACGAGACACTTCAGTTAACGGGGGTGATTAGCCCGAAATTTGACGATGGAGACGAAGAACTAGACGAACTTTTCGGAGACGAAGAACCAGAAGGAGCATCAGAGCAATCCGCGCAGGATTTCTTCTCTGGGGGAGACTCCTATAACCGTCACGATGATGGAACAGAGCTATCACCTGAAAGCTCGCCTAAATCTCCTGAATCTAGACAAATACGCCGCACTTTCCTGAGAATGGCCGAGATTTTTCACCCCGACAAGGTTACGGATCCCGAAACTCGGATGCGTCACAACGAGATTATGAAGGAAGTCAACCGCGCCTATAAAGAGGGAGATATTGCCAAACTGCTCGAAATCGAACGACAGTATCAAATGGGGGACACTTTCGAGGTTGAAGGCTCATCGGAAAGCGACCTCAAACGACAGTGCGAGAGGGTTGAAACCAATAACGAACTACTCAAAAAGCAATACGAGAACCTGAAAAGAGAACTGCGCTCGGTGCGAAATACCCCGGAAGGCGAGATGGTGAGGGCCAGTCGCGCTTGTGAGAAGGATGGCATCGACCCGATTGAGCAAATGCTAGAGGAGATGAAATTACAAGTTCAATCCACCGAAAAAATCTATAATTTTGTCCGTGACTTCCGCGATAAAAAGATAACGGTTAAAGAGTTTCTGCGCGGACCGGTCAGGATGGGCCGCAGCCCGGAAGAGATGGAAGACATTCTTGATCAACTTCTGCAGCAACTTCGCGGAATCAGCCGTTGAAGAGAGAAAGCCAGTATTTAGGGTATGCTGAATAAATGTGAAATATAGACGAGGTAAGGGTTTTAGGGTTCTGTTTTGCTCTCACAGGTGCAAGATTTTGAGAGAATCGTCGTTCAAAACCTTGCGTCTTCACCTATTTAGGGTCTGCTGAAAAAGTTTTTCCTGGGGGCTGAGTGTGGGGTTTTACCTAATTTTTAAATCCGTTGAGTAACCCACAGAAAACGGGTTTCTCGGAGAAACCCGTTTTCTACTCATACAAAAGGCAAAAGGGGGAATAAATAATCAGTTTTTAATAACCAGATTTAGTATGATTTTTGATCTGCCCTAGAGTGTTGCTATCACCTTTGACAAAATCACTAATCGTACAAGTATCGAGTAAAACCAGCACTAAATCACCTCATCTTCTCTAGGTGGGGAAAGTTCCTCTCTATAAGCTTCAAAAACAATACCATCACTTACCCCTTGAAAATTAAGGATAGTTGACGACCATTGCGACTGTTCTTTTGTGGTAATTAAAAGCTGTATTGCTTCTCGGATCAAAGCATTCTGGGATTTGCCTGTAGAGCGAGATAAAGCCTGTAGTTGCTGACTTAATTCATCTTCCAGATAAAGGTTGAAGTTCATAACTTAAATTAAGCAAGTATCAATTAACTTTATTATAACAGGATAAATTCTTTCTTTTCTGGGCTGAGATATTTATCAGCATTTACTATGCTAATAGCAAACTGATCAGCTTTTTGAGCAACTTTACTGCCCATAATATAACACCACCTTCCCAACTGATAACCGATAACTCTTGAGTAACCCACAGAAAACGGGTTTCTCGGAGAAACCCGTTTTCTACTTATGCGAACGACAAAAGACAGAAAATGCTCTGACCATATTTGCTGGCGTGGGTTGAACAGTGAAGCTTCTGCCTCGGTTTCTGGGTCGATCGAAAGAGGGGCGGAACTGAGGAGTTCGGGATAGTGACAGTATTCACACCAGAACCTAGCGCGTTGTCGAACAATATGGTAGAGCGATTTAGGAATGACCATTTACTCTGGCGGCAATGACAGCGTTGATGTAGCTGAAAATTTGGTCGAGTTCGCCAATCGCTTCTAGCTCAAGGACTTCCTCCGGGGTGAGATCATCAGCTTTTTTTTTGTCAAGAAGCGTCTGCATCCGATCGCCCAGTTCATCTGTAAATTTGAATAGGGTGAGATTATTAATCTGTTGCACCCGCAATCCTTTGGGAATCAGGCTAGAGGGTTTGACAAGAGCGCTCATGGTTGTAGCTGAACGTGAAGATTCTTCGATCGTAGCAAATAGAAAAAAATCAAGCCACTACAGTGGCACCCCTGAGATAATCTTCTAGTTGGCGATCGTTATCGTGACTGAGATTGCCTAGAGGTAAAGTTTCGACGCTAAAAGCTCTCACCTCACTAACTTCTAATGTATCTTTGATCTGAAAATTCCCCGCAACCGTCACTTCAATTAAAACTGAAATGGAGTGAATGCGCGGATCACGTTCAAAAGAGGAATAAACCCCGACTAAACGCCCTAAACTGATTAAATTTAATCCCGTTTCCTCTTTTAATTCCCTTTGGGCAGTATTAAAAACATCTTCCCCCCAATCGATCATTCCCCCCGGTAGGGCCCATTTGCCGGTGTCTCTGCGTCGGATTAAAACAATTGTACCATCAGCAAGCAGCGGAATCATTGTCACCCCAGTTACAGGATGACGAAAGATAATTCCCATCACACTTTTAATAAAATACCAAACACGACCCATAGGAATTAGGAGATAGGGAGATGGGGGGATAGGGAGATAGGGAAATTTTAACTAATACCCCAAAACCCCAAAACCGCCAACAATATCAATCATGATCGAGAATGGCTTTAGCCTGAATTAAAGCCGATCGCACTTGTTCAAAACCTGTGCCACCATAGCTATTACGGGCCGCCACCACCTGACGAGGAGCGATCGCATCGTAGATATCGGCCTCAAAAGCTGGATGTAATTCTTGCCATTCCGTCAGGGTTAAATCTTTCAATAACTTACCCGCTGCCAAACTGCTTTTAACCACTTTCCCGACTAAATTATAAGCTTCTCGGAAGGGAATCCCCTTACTGGCTAAATAATCCGCCACATCTGTCGCATTAGAAAAATCTTCCGCCACCGCGTTAGCTAATCGGTCGGTTTTAAATTGAATCCCGGTAGCTAAAAGTACCGTCATCGCTTGCAAACAAATCCGCACGGTTTTAACACCATCAAATAACGCCTCCTTGTCCTCCTGCAAGTCTTTGTTATAGGCTAGGGGTAAACCCTTCATTAGGGTCAATAACGCTTGTAAATGCCCAAAAACCCGCCCTGTTTTGCCGCGCACCAATTCGGGAACGTCGGGATTTTTTTTCTGGGGCATAATGCTAGATCCCGTGGCACAACTATCGGTGAGAGTGATAAAACTAAATTCTTGGGAAGACCAGAGAATCATTTCTTCGCTCAAACGGCTCAGATGAACCATAATCAGACTAGCGGCCGTCATAAATTCAATGGCAAAATCTCGATCGCTAACTCCATCGAGACTATTGTTATAAACCTGCTCAAAATCGAGTAAATTGGCACTGTAATGACGATCAATAGGAAAAGTCGTCCCCGCTAAAGCACCACATCCTAGGGGCGAAATATTAGTCCTGGCGCGAATTTGCCCTAATCTTTGGTGATCCCGTTCGGCCATTTGAAAATAAGCGAGGAGATGATGGGCTAAACTAATTGGTTGAGCGCGCTGTAGGTGGGTATAACCAGGGATCAGGGTTTCCAGATGGTTTTCAGCGTGATTGACTAAAGCTTGCTGAAAATTGCGAATTTCTTGCCTAATATCATCAATTTGTTGTCTAAGATACAGACGTATATCCGTTCCTACCTGATCGTTTCGCGAACGGGCCGTGTGCAGTTTTTTGCCCACATCTCCCACAATCTCGGTTAAACGACGTTCCACGGCAAAATGCACGTCTTCTTGATCGATGCCGGGGTTAAAGTTGCCGGTGCGGTATTCCAGACGAATTTGTTCCAATCCAGAGACGAGACTATCTGCTTCTTCGGGGCTGATAATACCCGTATAGGCGAGCATTTTAGCGTGAGCGATTGATCCGGTGAGATCATACTCGATTAATTCGATATCAAAGCCAATACTGGCGTTAAATTCTACGATCGTAGGATGGAGACTACCTTCAAAGCGATCGCTCCAAGTTTTCTTTGCTGTCACTGTTTTCGTTAGATGATTGTGGATAAAGTTAACTAAAATATGCTGGACAATTTTGGGGAATAATCCGGCGCTGATAGCATTACCGCTTCAGGTTAGAAAAATCTCCAACCCTACAAACATAAGAATAGCAAGAATTGCTCGCTCTGGCTGAATACCGATAGGCGAAAAGCTAATAAGAAGTAAAACCTCGAAACATATAACCGACAATCAAACCGATTAATAGGGCCCATGCTTGCCCAGTTTTGACGAAATTTGAGAAGGCTTTCTGGACATTCCCGATGATATCCACGTCTTGCTCCGAAATAGTCATCAAGACATTGGTGAGAGGCGAAAAGTCGATCGAGACAGATAGATGATGGAAGATGTCGATCACGATGGCATTCCTCAAAGGCGAAAATCTACAAAACAAGTTAACATAAAAACGACTAAATTAAAACCACTTTTGTCCCCCTGGCTCTGAGTTGGAGAGGAGGTCACTTTCAAGATGATTGAGATTCCTGGTAATAGGATAATAATAAATTGCCCGCTTTTTCTAAATCTTGCCCAAAGGCGATAATTCCTTCTTCATGACCACTCATCACTAAAATTTGTTGCTCCTCTAGACGCTCTTCTTGACATAAACGGATAATTTCTGCGGCCATTTCTGGGGTTCCATAGGCGATATTTTCTTGAGTGGTCGGCACTCGATACATCAAATTTTGCCACAGGGGGCGATGATGAATATGAATTACCCCATTAATCTGGGGATTCGCTTCATAAATTGCTCCATGGGTGAGAGTTTCCGAAGAAGCGGCAATTGTTCCCCGACAAGTGACCCGATTTTCTTCCCAATCGTAGTCTATAACTGTGGTGTAATGGGATTCATTTAATACTGGAATTCCCCCGGTGTTAGTGCCAGAAATAATAATTTCTTTGTCTATTTTCCCTCGTTGACTCACATTCCCAAAACCGATTCCGTTATCGTATTGACCGATTAATCCCAGTCGATAGAGGCGATTGCGCCAATAATTTAATTCTGCAATCTCTGAGCTTATTAAGGGACGGTCAGTAATCCAAGTACAATTGTATTTAATGTAGCCTTCATCAATCATAGATTTTTCTGAAAATATTCGGGATAATTTTGACAAACTTTCTGCACAAATTCCTGGAGAGGATAGGAAATATTGGCGATATAATTATCTTTAATTACTTGGGAGAATAGGGGTAAAACTTCCGTATCTAAGGCAGGGTTAAATAACTCGATCGGTAGGATTAAATCGGAACCTTCCCGCACATCAATGGTCTCAAAATTATCGGCTACAATTAACCAAAGAGGACGCACCCAAAGAGCCGAACGACTTTCGATCACTTGAATTACTTCTCCGTATAAAGTTCGATTTTTGCAGAATAAACTAACAATTTGATGGGGAGTGAATGTGTTCATAGACAATTCTAGTTTTCCTCGATCAGCTAAGACGCATTTTAATCGCTTATTCTTAGATTAGCCGAATCTTCCCCCAATCTCTTTACTCTTGCCAGAGCCAACAGTAAAGAGTATCTCATCTCCACAAGCAATTTAAATGCGCGGGCAGCTTATCTTTCACTGGTTACTGAAAAAAGCTTGCCACTTGCCGATCCCTTGCCAGATCGGGAAAAAACGGCTCTTCTAGGTTGTGTGTGATAAGTTTAACTTACATTATGATTGATCGATCTTTGTGTCCTTTGTGTCTTTGTGGTTCGTTCCACCCCCTCTCTAGGAGGAATGTATCTTAGAATACATTTTACCCACCAAATCCAAGAGAGCCAAAAAACTCCGTTAGAATACGGAAAGCCGTTTACAAAACGATACAAAATCATGACCGTTGCTTACCCTCGTAAATTCAAGAAGACGATGAGCGCTCGCGACATCATGAAGCGTGTCATTAGCGATCGCGAAATTCATTTTGTCACCCTCAACCGTTACCGCTACAACGAACAACGTAGCTGTAAAGACCTGACCGAACTGATCGAAACCTTGGACGGACAACCAAAAGAACTGATCCAGGAGCTTTCCCATCACGTCGCCGATGAGGCCCGTCATGCCTACTGGTTAACCGATTTATTAATCGAATTGGGGGCCGATGTGGGGAAACCGCCGGGGTTGTCCTATATCGATGAATTTGAACGTCTTCTCGATCAAGATCAATTCCAAGGCGAAGAACAAAGGGAAGATAGACTGATTGCGGCCCTAGCGGCAATTAACGTCACGGAAAAACGGGGATGCGAATACTTTGCCGCCCATATTTATGCCCTCAAAGCAGGGGAACAGACCCCGGAAAATCTGAAAATTCAGGAAACGATCGCCAAAATCTTCCCTGAAGAAGCGGGCCATGTGCGTTGGGGTAATCGTTGGTTAGCCAAAATTGCCCAAAAAAGCCCCGAACATCGGCAAAAAGTCGAAAAAGCCAAGGCCAAATACTCGGCGATCGAACAGGCCGCCTATGAATCGGGTATGGATATCACTCTGGGGGCAGAATTACGCCGCGTCGGTCATTTAATGGAAATCGCCGCCACTATGCCGCTCTGGGAACGTCCTCAATATCTGATGGAACGTTTACCCCAATCCCTTCTCGACCCGAAATTGCAATTATTCCGGGTAGAAGCGGCTCAAAAAGCCTGGAATCGTGATCCACAAATGTTTATGGAACGCTTTGTGCCGATGTTTTTTAATGTGGACGGCAATATCGGCAAAAAAGAGAAAGTCAACTAATTTAAACTTGATTTTCGGGGGTAATCCTTCAGCGATCGCTGAAGAAATGTTCAGCGAGGATTGAGAAAATCAGCTATTGTTTTAAATAGGGGTGAGTTCTCGGCTTTGGGGCCGGAGAAACACCACTTTTTTACTGTTTATTTTAGCTTTTCTCTTTTAGATTATGCGTCTTTTAGCTGCCTTTGATCGCTATCCCGATAGTGTATCGTTAACCCTAGAACCAGTAGCCACCGACTCGCAAAAATTTGATTTATATTTAACTTTACACCTACAGGCTCAAATTCAATCTCTCCTCGGCGGGGAAATCAAATGGGGACTGAAAGGAGGAAAATTAGATTTTCTTTTAGTTAATTGTCACCTAACACCTAATCCTCTTTCTAGTCAAGATTTATACATAAATCGTATTAATAATCATCAATGGCGGTTATCTTTCAAAAGTCCTCAGTCAATATTTACAGGAGCGATCGAAAGGATTAACCTAGGAACCGTCAGTGTGGTGGAAGAACCTTATCATCTCACGGTGCAATTTTCGCTGACGGCTGCCGATATCTGTATCACGGAAACATCGGGATTATGGAAACACGATCTAAGTCCCAATAAACATAGTATTTTAGAGCGAAAGTTAGCATTTTTCCTGATGGAAAATCAATTTGATGCTTTTTTAAGTCGTATTTCTTTGGGTTCATCGCAGGTAGAATTAGATACTGTTCTGGTTGAACCGCAACCGGCAGCATCAGAAAATTTAGAGAAATTGCAGGTACAAATCGAGGGAATTTATGCTGCTGTTAGTGATGATTTTCTGGAATTGGCCCAATTAGCTGAACTCAATCCCCTAAAGGATTTTACTGGGGCAAATCTCCTAGCAGCGGAATTAAGTGGTAGCTCTTTAGGTATGGCTAATCTCTATCAAGCTAATCTGCGGGGGGCAAATTTAACCGATGCTGATTTAAGTGAAATTAACGGCAGTCATGCTAGTTTTAAGGGAGCGGATTTAAGCGGAGCCTTATTAGCTAATGCCGATTTAAGTTATGCTGATTTTTACCGTTCTAGTTTGGCTTTAGCTAATTTAATTGGCTCTAATTTAGAAGGAGCTAATTTGGTTGAAGTCAACATCACTCAAGCGAATTTGAGTGGGGCAAAAGTGCAGGGGGCAAAGTTTGCCGATAATGTGGGGATGACCGAGGAATTGCGGGAAAATTTACGCTTGCGCGGAGCTTTCTGCGATTAATCAACTATTCAGCCTCTAAATGACACCAAATACCCTCACCCCTCCCCGAAAATGAAGATTAGAGATTTTCCTCGGTATCTATCCCTAATTCCCGCAGTTTAGCCGCTAATTTCGCCGCTTTTTGCTTTTCTTGCTGTACTTGGTTTTCTGCCTCTAAAACCCGATTTTCTGCCTCTAAAACCCGATTTTCTGCCTGTTGTGCCGCTTCTGCGGGAGTGGGTACTAATTCGCCTTCGGGGGTAAAATAGCGCAATTTATTGGCGAATAAACCCAAATATAAGCCTAATTGTTGACTCCAGAGCCATCCCTGGGGATTGGGGGTAATCGGTTGATATTGACCGCTAATTAGGGTAAATCCCTGAAATTCTAAGCTTTCTGGGTCAAACCAAAAATAATCGGGAGTGCGAAATATATCTTGATAAATTTGTTTTTTCTCCTCTCGGTCAACTTTGGCGGTACTATCGGAGAGAATTTCGATAATTAAATTGGGATATTTGCCCTCTTCTTGCCAAACTACCCAACTTCTGCGGTTAGGATTGGGATTTGTCCCCAAAACCACGAAAAAATCAGGACCACGAAAGAATTCTGACTTTTTCTGGTTGGGACTGTAATAAATGGTTAAATTGCCAGTGGCAAAATAATCTTCTCGCTCGCGCCACCACCATTCTAAACACTGAATTAGTAAAATAATTTGTTGTAGATGTAGGTTACTTTCCAAGGGTGGTTCATCACTCCAAAATTGGCCTTGTGGGAAGATTATCTCAGGGTTGACATGAGACTCGACTAGGGGTAAGCTTTCAGCGATAGTCATGGTTTATCCAACAGAGATAGGTCGATAACTTATTATAAATGATTGAAGGGATTTTTTGAGCAATTGTAGCAATAGCAATTGAGGTAGAATATTCCTGTGGGTAAATCGCCATTTTCCCCTTAAACAATACCGGAACGCAGGGCAATTACGGCCGCTTGTACTCGGTCGTCCACGGCCAATTTATTCATAATTCCCCGCACATGGGTTTTAATCGTATTGGTGCTTAAATAGAGTTGTTCGGCGATTTCAGCGTTACTTTTGCCTTCAACAATTAACTTTAAAACCTCCATTTCTCGCTCCGATAAAAGTGCTAGATTGGGATTAGGTTGCACTGCCGGTGCTTTGAGATTATCCATGACTAAACGGGCAATTTGAGGGTCTAAATAGGTGGCCCCATCCTTAGCTGCTTCAATAGCGGCCAAAAGGCGATCGAGACTCGCTCCCTTGATACAATAGGCATCAGCACCACTGGCCAGAGCTGCGATCACTTCCTGTTGGAGAGTGTGGGAAGTGAGCATAACCACATGAACATTAGCTAAACCTTCCTTAATCTGTTTAGTTGCCGCAATGCCATCAAGACGGGGTAAACCGATGTCCATGACCACTAAATCTGGCCGTAGGGATAGGGCTAATTGTACCCCCGCCAGACCATCACTCGCTTGACCGACAATCTCAAAATCTGGTTGTTCACCGAGCGCTTGTTCTAAACCTAACTGCATTAAAGGATCGTCTTCAACAATTAAAATCCGCATGATCTTTGATTCCTAAAAGGAAAATGTACGGTTTTCACCCATCTGCATGAAGCAGAACTACTCCTAGTTTAGGCAATCTGGAGAGAGATTAACAGTGATCAGCGACCAGTGACCAGTGACCAGTGACCAGTGACCAGTGACCAGTGACCAGTGACCAGTGAAAGATACTAAATTTATTGAAAATTGAAAACTTAAACCTAATAACTTAATAACTTAATAACTTAAAACTTAAAACTTAAACCTGATAACTGATAACTGATAACTGATAACTGATAACTGATAACTGATAACTGATAACTGATAACTGATAACTGATAACTGATAACTGATAACTGATAACTGAAAATGCTACGGATTTCATCAGATCGCTCTAAAATTGTGCTTGTTGCCCTAGTTTATCTGGGTGTTGGTTGGCTAGGCTATCTCTGCTTAGATTTAGGGTCGCGACCTGCCCCAATTTGGATGAGTGCTGGTATTGGCTTAACTGCTGTTTTTTTAGGGGGAAAAAGGCTAGTTTTAGGCGTTTTTATCGGAGATTTGCTTCTGACCTTCTTTTTAGGTGCCAGTTGGCCCATAGCTCTATTTTCGGCGCTCGGTAGCAGTATATCGGCTCTGTTAGGGGCGCAATTCTTGCATTATCTGAGATTTTCCGCCACTTTACAGCGCATTCGCGATATCCTTTTACTGGTATTTTTAGCGGCTTTATGCGCCTCGGCAGTTAATGCCACTATCGATACTTTTGCCCGTAGTTGGCTAAATACTTGGGATTGGCGACAATTTGGACAGTCTTGGGGCATGATCTGGCTCGGAGATAGTACAGGAATATTAATGACCACGCCGCTGCTGTTGCGTTTTTGCTTCAATCGTCACTCCCTGCGGGAACCACGACAACCCCAACGCTGTGGCGAGGCGTTACTTTGTCTGAGTTTGCTAACGGTGGTGACTTCTGTGGTTTTTGGTGGTCAACAGAATTTTCTTAACCCCGATTGGAGTATGGTGCAGTACCTCGAATATCTGCCTTTTCCTTTTGTGGTTTGGGCTGCCATGCGTTTTCAGACCTGGGGAGCGGTAATAGCCAATTTTTTGGTATCTATTTTAGCTTTGATGGGATTGGTCGGGGGAATCAGCCCTTTTATCCTACAGGCTCCTGATTATACCAGAGGTGTCCTGATCTTACAAATCTTTTTAGTCATTGTCATGTCAACTTCTCTGTTTTTATCGGCGGCGATTACCGAAAGACAACAGATCGATCGAGCTTTAAATGAAACTTTAGAAAGAGAACATTTACTAACACAAGTTGCTCTAAAAGTCCATCAATCTTTAGATATAGATCAGGTTTTAAATACCATTGTTGAGGAAATCAGACGTTTTCTTGATGCCGATCAAGTCTATATCGGTCACTGTCAAGAGGGGGGTTGGTCTAAGGTAATCGCTGAGTCCCGTCGTCCCGATATTCCCTCGCTGATGGGTTGGTTTCCCGAACCAGAATTACTGGAAGAATTGGGACAATTATTTTCTTTAGATAAGTTAATTATTGCCGATAATACCGCTAAGGTAAAAACTCTGCCCACTCTCAAGGGTTATTACGAATACCTGCAAGTTAAATCCTCTTTAGTTTTACCCCTAACGGTTAATAACCAACATTTAGGTGCTTTAGTTGTCCATCAATATTCCCATCCTCGTCATTGGCAAAAAAGCGAGGTCAAATTACTAGAACAGTTAGCCACCCAAGTTTGTATCGCTATCGGCCAAGCGCAACTATATCAGAGGGTGCAAAGCTTGAATAATAATCTAGAACGGGAAGTGGCGGCAAGAACCTTGGAACTGCGGGAAAAAGTCCGGGAAATTCAGCATTTATACGAAATGAAAACGGTTTTTTTACAGGCAGTATCCCACGATCTTCGCACTTCGATTATGGGATTAGTGATGTTATTAAAAAATTTCCAGTGTCGGCAAACAGAAAAAGTAACTATCTCGCGAGCAATGCTCGATCAGGTGGTGCGTAGTTGCGATCGACAATTAACTTTAATTAATGCTTTATCAGAAAATCATTTTGCTGAAGAACGGCCTTTAATCTTGCATCGTCAACCTCTATCTTTAAAAGAACAGGTGGAAATTTGGCTCAAAGATTGGCAAAAAGATTTTGATTTATACCAAGCTACTTTTATTAATCTTCTCCCCGATGATTTACCTGCTATTAATGCCGATCCTTGTCAGCTAAGAAGTGTTTTTGAGCAATTATTAAATAATGCCTTAAAACATAATCCTCCACCAATTCAATTAGCTTTAGATGCTCGTATTGACCAAGACATGATCTACTGCACTTTAAGCGATAATGGTATTGGCATGGATGAGGAACAATGTCAACATCTTTTCCGTTTATATGTAAGAAATCTTCATAATCAACACCTAACGGGAATCGGGTTAGGTTCCTACCAATGTCGGCAAATAATCGAGGCTCACTCTGGGAGAATTGGGGTAAAAAGTACCCCACAGGTTGGCTCACAATTTTGGTTTACTTTACCCATTGCCTATCAAAATTCTAGATTAATTAAGCCAGAGTTAGTCAACAGTAATCAGTGATTTTTTAACAGGATCAAGATAATTATGCTTACCCGTCAATCTGGGATTAGATTTGCTTTAGGTTTATTGATTATTTTCAATGTTTTCTATTTTGTCCATCTCGCCTACTATAGTTATGTTTGGCACGATGAATCTTTGGTCTTACTGCATCTTTCTGGTAACAGACCCGAACAGTTAATTAACTATCTGTTCGACGGACAAATTAAATCTACAGAACAACTCTGGCAATTTCAAGGGGTTAATTCCGTGAAAGGTTTTCCTGATACCTTAGCCTCTCTTTATACTAGCTCGAATTACGATCTACCTCTCTATTACAGTTTCCTCTGGTTTTTAGCAAGATTATTGGGCAATTCTTATCTAGTCTTAAGGGGATTTTCAGTCATTATTTGGTTTGGTATTTTATGGAGTTTTTACCATTTAGCTTTGACTTTATTTAAAAATAAAAACGCCGCTTTAATTGCCGCTACACTTATCTTCTTTTCCCCGCGTTTTACTGGTTATGCTCTGGGAATTTGGGAATACGGACTATATGTTTTCTTTTCGATACTTTCTAGCTGGTTATTTCTCAAAGCTATTGATTCCTCGCAACCGAAAAAAGATTGGTTTTTCTATAGTTTATCCCTAATCGCTGGTTTATATACCCATGTTTTCTTTATCTTTGTTCTAGTAGTTCATAGCCTATATTTTCTGCTGCAGCTGAATTCTTTTAACTCTTTAACCAAAAAATACTATAGCATCAGCTTACTTGCTTCCCTAGGTATTTATTCAATTTGGTTAACCCGGATTTTTACCAGTCGATTTACTGTCTTTGGATGGTCAAAAGGCAGTTTACCCCTAGAGGTACTTTGGCAAAGATGGGTAACAATGATCGCTCGTTTATTTTATAATTTTAGTTTAGCCAATCCCAGCAGCACCCCTATTATTGAATACTGCCTAATTATCCTCGTCATCATCTCCTTTATTTATCTGGGCAAAAAAGCTGATAAAAAAGTTTTTACCCTGATTATTCTCCTGACAATTATCCCCTTTTTCTCTCTTTTAGCTTGGGATATAATCAGAGGATTTCGCTACACAGCTGTGGGCAGATTTTACTTACCAAGTTTTCTCGGTATGCTGCTGGCAGTTACCTTTTTACTAAGCAACGGATTACAGCAGCGCCAAATCTGGGCAAAAATTCTCTTAATATTATTGCTAGTTTTCGGATTAATTGCCAAAATTCCCTATCCACCGCCAGCAACTAGATATGTGGGCTATGGTAGCAATATTCCCAACGCTTATACAATGATTAATCGCAGTCAAAAACCTCTAATTATTTCAGAACATTGGTTAGATACCTTGCCCCTTATTCATACCACTGATGCTAAGACAAAGTATTTATTTATTCAGTCGGATCTTAGAGTTTCCATCCCCTCCTTAAAAAATCAATTTACCGATATTTATCTCCTCAATCCTTCCCCCAGTCTCAGACAATATTTAGATAACCAGTCTGTACAATTATCTCCTACGGAAAATCAAGCCTTTTGGCGAATTGATTAAAAAGCCATTAACCGCTCTTGCCAAAACAGACCACAACCTGATAAACTGAATAAACCAAGACTTCAGGGAATAGAATTGGGCAGTTCACCCCTAAGAGGGATTGACTTTTACAGAGTTTTATGCTTGCTCAACTGGAGAGTCCCCGAAATCTGGTGATGAAGAGTTTTAGCCTCTTGGCTACCGGACTGACTAAGCAGACCTAACAAATTCAACTGTATGATACCGAGTCAAGACATCGGCGAGGCAGTAGATTCAGTCAGAAAAACTGACGCACAAGACTTCTCTAATTTAATGCCTAGACCTGGCTGGCAACAAGTGGCGGGTTTAGGTAGGGGCTGTTTTTGGTATTGAACCCCGATTCTTTTTGTTCTTTACCGGTTTTAGTGATTGCCAATAGGGATTTTAAGCCCGTAATTGGTTAAAAATTGCTATTTATTCGCAAAAATCCCTAGTTGCTCCCTGTACTAATCCTAGAGATCGACTTCATCATCAGTAATTTTCCCCAACCAATTCTCTGGAAATCAGCTTCCAGAACAATTTAGTTATTTTATGATTAGCAATGCCTTAACCAATCGTGAACATCTAATCGAACTGTATAATCGAGGTGAACGCAACTTTGCCGAAGTCAGACTTAGCGGAGTTAATTTAAAGAGACAGTGTTTAAACCAGATTAACCTCAGTCATAGTTACTTAAAACGAGCCAATTTAGCCGAAGCTTGTTTAATTAACGCTAATTTCAAGGACGCTTCCCTCGAAGAAGTTAATTTAAGCAAAGCTTGTCTTATCGATGCTAACCTGACTAAAGCCGACCTTTCCGGGGCAAATTTGCACCAAAGTCAACTAAGCGGCGCAATTTTGAGTAATACTGTTCTGAAAAAGGCTGATTTAAGTTCTGCCTGTTTAATTCACAGTAGCTTACTTTTTGCTCAACTGTTCAAAGCGAATCTCGAAGCCGCTAATCTCACCTCAGCCACTTTAACCCATGCCATGGCGGGGAAAGCTAACCTAAAACGGGCTATTCTCACTCGTGCTATTCTTAGCTCTGCCAATCTTAGCTATGCTAACTTAAAAGAGGCTAACCTAATTCGAGCCTATCTCTATCAAGCTAATCTGGAAAACTGCCATCTTCAATACGCCGACCTCAGCTATGCCGATTTGCGCGGGGCGGATTTACGGGGGGCGGATTTACGTTATGCTAACCTGGAAGGTGCTAATCTGACGGGAGCTAACCTCAATTGTAGCGATTTTGAGGGAGCTAACTTAACCGGAGCCGATTTAAGCAAAACTGACGCTAATAAAGCCAATTTTCGCCAAGCTAACCTAACCGGTTGTAATCTGCTCGGCGCTAATTTAGCCTCCGCTAACCTTTCTGGTGCTAATTTACACCAAGCGGGATTACTCTTGAGTTATTTAGTGGGAAGCAATCTTAAACGAGCTAATCTCAAACAAGCTAACTTAATTGGGGCGATTTTAACCGAAAATAATCTTCTTTCTGCTTCCCTCGAAGAAACTATTCTTCCTAACGGTAGTCGCGGTAATCTCCTTTCCTAATATTCCTAGAAAAACCTGGTTGTAGAGACTTTTCTGCCGAGGTTTCTATAACCGTGGGGAGTGGGGAGACCACTTCGTGCGCGTTGCGGGGGGAAGATGGGAGAATAACTAGGGTCTGCTGAAAAAGTTTTTGCCGCAAACCCTATGATAGTTTCCTAAAAAAATACCTAACCAAATTTTTGGCTAGGTATCCATCAATTTACTTCCTTTGTCGAAAATGTTGCTAGATAATTTAACCAACACCAATTAATGAACCCCGGAATATAACATCGTCGCTACCCTTGGATATATCGGCTAATTGACTGATATTTTCTAACTCAATTGCAGGAACAGTTCGTTTAATTAAACCAGTTAAAACTTTACCCGGACCTACTTCGATCGCTTTTTCCGCACCCACATCTGGCAATTTTAACATAATTTCTCGCCAGCGAACCGAGCTAGTCATCTGCCAGATCAGATATTTTTTTAATTCTTCCCCGTCCTGGGTAGGATTGCTCGGATCGACATTAGAAATCACAGGAACTTTTGCAGCCCGAAAATTAACTAATTCTAAAATTTGCTGAAATTGAATGGCAGCATTTTCCATCAAGGGAGAGTGAAAAGCGCCGGATACTTTTAACTGCATAACCCGCTTAACTTTCACTTGACCTAATACCAAATCCACCGCTTCAGGAGTCCCAGAAATTACCACTTGTTCAGCACTATTATCATTAGCAATAACCACATTTTCCGTCTGATTAATCACTGTCTCTAGACTGGTGCGATCGAATTTCATTAAGGCGGCCATTTTACCACCTTCGGCCGCATCCATCAAACGGGAACGGTTTTGAACTAGATTTAATCCTGTCTCAAAATTAAACACCCTGGCCGCATATAAAGCGGAATATTCACCGAGACTGTGACCAGCGACTAGATCGGGAAAATGACCTTTTTCTTGCAACAAATCCGCTAAAATACTCTCCACCACAAATAAACAAGGTTGGGTATAAAGAGTACGAGATAGGGTTTCTTCATCCCCTTGACATTTTTCCAGGACTGACCAACCGAGGATTCTTTCTGCTCTTTGTAATCTCTCTTGACCAAGTGCGCTTTCCGCTAAATCTCCAATCATTCCTAACGCTTGCGATCCTTGTCCCGGGAATATCCACGCTGTTTTCATAAGTTCTTAAAATAGATAGATAGATGTGTTTGGGTCAGTTATCAGTTATCAGTTATCAGTTATCAGTTATCAGTTATCAGTTATCAGTTATCAGTTATCAGTTATCAGTTATCAGTTATCAGATGTGAGTTTTTAGTTTACTGTTTACTGGTTACTGTTTACTGGTTACTGTTTACTGTTTACTGATCACTGTTTACTGATCACTGATCACTGAATTAATCTCCCCAACGGAAGATAATCCCACCCCAAGTTAAACCGGCACCAAAGCCAGAAGAAGCAATAATATCACCTTTTTTGACCTTACCACTCCTGACAGCTTCATCGAGAGCTAGAGGAATCGAGGCTGCAGAAGTGTTGCCATACTCGCTGAGATTGCTGATCACTTTTTCGGGGGGCAGTTTTAGGCGATCGCTCACCGCGTCCATAATTCTTTGATTAGCTTGGTGCAGAACTAACCAATCGATGTCACTGGTGGTTAAATTAGCCCGATAGAGAGCTTTTTCGATGACCTCTGGCACTTTCGCCACGGCAAAACGATATACTTCCCGTCCGTTCATCTTTAGGGGCGTATAGGTCCCTTTTTGAACCCTTACCCCCTCCTTAAGGGGCAATTCCTCCCCCTGATAGGCGAGATTGAGAGAACTATTCTGGCTGCCGTCACTATGGAGTTCAAAACCGAGAATGTTATCTTTTGTATCATTTGCTTGACAAAGAACCGCCCCTGCCCCGTCACCAAAAAGGACACAGGTAGCGCGATCGTTCCAATCCACCCAACGGGAGAGAACATCGGCCCCGATAACCAAGACATTGCGGTAAGTACCAGTACGGATAAACTGGGTGGCAGTGACTAATGCCACCAGAAAACCCGAACAGGCGGCGGTGAGATCAAAAGCGATCGCACGATTGGCCCCGATCTGACTTTGAACTTGGGCAGCGCTACCGAACAGATCATCGGGAGTAGAAGTAGCCAAAAGAATCAGATCGATGTCACTAGGGGACACCTGAGCCATTTCTAGAGCCTTAATCGCCGCTTGGGCTGCTAATTGGCTCAAAGACACCGATTGATCCGCTAAATGGCGTTTACCGATGCCTGTACGACTTTTAATCCATTCATCGGAAGTCTCGACAATTCGGCTGAGTTCTTCATTACTGAGAAATTGCCCTGGTGTGGCCGATCCACAACCGGTAATGACGACTGCTGCCCCGAATCCGTTCAAAATATTCCCCCTTTTTCAGTTATCAGTTATCAGTTATCAGTTATCAGTTATCAGTGGGAAGTGGGAAGTGGGAAGTGATCAGTTATCAGTGGGAAGAATAAATAAAAATAGTCTCCTGTCTCCTGTCTCGGAGTCTCCTGTCTCCCGACCGCTTCAAGATGTTTCACAGCTTAATCTTCACCGTTCACCGACAACTTTTTTAATTGATGATGGTGGTCATTGTAGGCTTGAATGCGCTCAGAAACGCGATTATCGACGGCATTTTTCGCCTGTCGGATGGCGTTAAAAATTGAAGGCGCTTGGGAACTGCCGTGACTGATCACACAGACCCCATCGACTCCAAATAACAGTGCGCCACCGTGTTCTGCATGATCCATGCGTTGTTTAATCTGTTTAAGATTGGGTTTAATTAAAGCCGTCCCGACTTTACCCTGTATCCCTCTAGGTAATTCCTCTTTGAGAATTTGTAGGATAATTCCCCCCACCGCTTCGGCAAATTTTAACAGGACATTACCGACAAAACCATCGCAGACGATCACATCGAATTGTCCCGATAGCACATCCCGGCCCTCAGCATTGCCGATAAAGGGAATTTGCTGGTTATTTTCTAATAATTCGTGGGTTTTTAGGGCGAGATCGTTACCTTTGCTGGGTTCTTCGCCGATATTGAGCAGACCGACTTTCGGATCTTCAACCCCCATAACGTATTTACTGTAAATTGTTCCCATTAGGGCAAACTGCTCTAAATATTTGGGTTTACAGTCCACATTCGCCCCGACATCGAGGATAATCACCGATTTACCCGCCAACATCGTCGGCAGCACCGCACCGATCGCCGGGCGATCGATTCCTTTTAAACGACCTAAACGTAGTAACGCCGCCGCCATGGCTGCTCCGGAGTGACCGGCGGACACCACCGCATCGGCGCGATTTTGTTTGACTAAATCCATGGCCACATTAATCGAGGCCGCCGGTTTGCGACGGATAGCGGTGATCGGCTCTTCGTCCATGGCCACCACTTCCTCTGCGTGGACGATCGTGAGATTCTTGGGACGGGGATGATGCTGGAAATAAGCCTCAATCCGTTCAGAATCGCCGACTAATAATACTTCTACATCTAATTCTTCGGAAGCTCGCATCGATCCTGCGATAATCTCGTTGGGAGCGTAGTCACCTCCCATCGCATCTACCGCGATTCTTGCCCGATTTAATGCCGTTTCTGCCATTGAGTCAGTGGGATAGAAATCTTTAATAAGTTGAGCGGCAGCTCTTGACAAAAGCTGGCCGATCGAGGATTAGTGTTTTCTGATCGAGCAATTGTTAAAAATTACCAATCATCTCTATACAATAAGGCATCATTGCGATTAAGGAAAAGATGTTCTCAGTTTTTAATTTGGCAGTTTTCGGCTTTCTCTTGGGTTGGCTGGGGGGGCAATCCCAACCGATCGCCAATATTCCCCTAATTTCTTGGCAAAATCAGCCTATTTTTGACCTTCCCACCGCTCCCGATCCCCGGGTGGCGGCGATCGTGGCCGATTATCTGCAAGACTTGACTAAAAAAGGTTTAAACTCTAGTCAACAACGGGTCTTAATTGAGACGGAATGGGCTGATTTAGCTGATCATCAGGGTAATCTGCCCGCTGCAGCCGCCTCTTTAACTAAAATCGCCACTACTCTCGCCGCCGTGGAAACCTGGCCTCTCGATCATCGTTTTGCTACTCGTTTTTACAGCACCGGAGAGGTAAAAAACGGGGTGTTAGAGGGAGATTTAATTATTGAAGGGGAAGGGGATCCGCTTTTTGTCTGGGAAGAAGCGATCGCAGTGGGCAATGGCCTCGATCAATTAGGCATCCGTCAGGTCAAAGGCGATCTGATCATTACCGGTCAATTCGCCATGAATTTTCAAACCGATCCCCTCAAAGCGGGAGAATTACTGAAAATTGGGCTTAATCAATCGAAATGGTCAAAAGAAACCAAAAAAGCTTTTCAGAGTCTTCCTAGCGGCACAAAAGCCCCACAGGTAAAGATTTTGGGCATGGTTCGAGCCAGTCAAATTCGCCCCGAAAATGCCCGATTATTATTGCGTCATCAGTCCTTAACTTTAACGGAACTGTTGCGTCAGATGAATATTTATAGTAATAACGTCATGTCAGAAATGTTAGCCGAACTGCTCGGTGGCCCGGCGGCAGTGGACGCAATTAATACTAAAATTACTGGGGTAGGAGCGGAAGAAATTCAATTAATTAATGGTTCGGGATTGGGTGTAGAAAATCGCTTGTCTCCCCGGGCAGTTATTGAGATTCTGAAAGCATTGGATCGCAAGTTAGCCAATCAACCGATCAAAGTCGCTGATTTATTTCCGGTGGGGGGACGCGATACCAAAGGAACTATGCAGTGGCGCGCCATTCCTAAAGGAGTGATGATTAAAACTGGAACTTTAGCCCAAGTTAGCGCCTTAGCTGGAGAAATTCCCACCCAAGAAAGGGGTAAAGTTTGGTTTGTAATTATGAATGCCGGTAGTAGCAATATCGAGGGATTCAGAAATCAGCAGGATCGGGTGTTACAAGCTTTAGATCAACACTGGCAAATTCTCCCAGAAGCGACTCAAGGATCGATTCCTGCAAGAGCCTTTCTAGGTGATCCCAGTCGAATAAGTCAAGGTTTCTAAGGGGGTTTGGGGGGTTCTACCCCCCAAAGGCTTGGATTGAGTGATAAAATCGGAAGTGATCACCAATTTTAGAAGATAGTTCCGCTTTAAAAATCCCAACTCAGTAGATTTACAAAAATGAGATGTACCCGGTTAAACGCATCCAGAAATTTTTAGGGATAAAAACACATTTGCGGCAAACCAAGGGATTCTTCCCAACCCATCATGAGATTGAGACATTGTACCGCTTGTCCCGATTGTCCCTTAACTAAATTATCGATCGCTGACATCACTATCACTCGATCGGTTCTCGGATCCACTTCAATACCGAGATAACATAAATTAGTACCACAGGCCCATTTAGTTTGTGGATAGACTCCCCCCGGTAGGATTTTGACAAAGGGAGAAGTGCGATAAAAAGCATTGTAGATAGTGATCAAATCATCCCGCACCAGATTGGGATCCCGCAAAGTTGCATAGACTGTGGACAGGATACCCCGAACCATAGGCATTAAATGGGGAGTAAACTGGACGCGCACCTCATGACCGGCTAAATCACTGCAAATCTGCTCAATTTCGGGAGTATGACGGTGTTTTCCCGCTACATTATAAGCCCCGATCGAACTATCTGCTTCTGCCAATAACATATTAATCTTAGCTTGTCTTCCTCCTCCCGAAGTTCCCGATTTGGCATCAATAATCGTGGTTTCCGGGAGAATTAAACCCTGTCTTAACAGGGGAGAAATCGCCATTAAACTAGCAGTAGGATAACATCCGGGGCAACCGATCAAAGAGGCATTTTTAATATCTTCCCGATAAAGTTCTGGCAAACCGTACACAGCCGTAGATGCGATCGCTTGATCCTGACGTTCCTTGCCATACCATTTACTATAGGTTTCTAGGCTAGTAAAACGATAATCTGCCGACAGATCCAAAACTTTACACCCTTTGGCGATCAAAGGAGGGGCTAAATCACAGGCTAAACCATTGGGTAAACCCAAGAAAACCACTTGACAACGGGAGGCAATTATCTCTAAATCGATCGCCTCCACATTAAGATTAATGCTATGACCGAGATGGGGATATAAATCACTGTAGGGTTTACCGGCGCTACTATCGCCCCCCAGATAGGCTAATTCGACAAGGGGATGTTCTTTGAGCAAACGTACCAACTGTACGCCACCATATCCGGAAGCGCCGACAATACCCACTGAAACCTTCTGTTCTTGCGTCATTTCCCTTATTCCTAAAAATTCTTATCGTTAAGATAACGCTTTAGTATGGCTGAATTTTAGCCTAACCAGTGGGATTTAAATCAAAAAACTTCCTGTAAAAACCTAGCATCTCGGCCGGGTTGTCCCTAAACCGTCAATTTCTCTTGTTCAGTAGGCTGTTATCTTAATGATGAGGTACAAGGTTTTCCTTTTATGAGGCCAAATTAGCTTAAACTTCATCCTTAGGAGAAAGGCTGTAATTCAATCCCCCATATTTAAAATTTTGATCGCACTGTAAATTCATAATCTCCTCCCGGTTCTAATTGATAATCGTAGCGTTCTAAAAACCGATTCAAGGGTTCAAAAATCAAAGCCCTACCTAGGGAAGGTTGTACTAATAACTTGCCTTGAAGAAAATGCCATTGAAAACGCCATTGATATTGTTCCGTCCGCACTTCCCCCTCTAATTTCCCCGTTTGCCAAGATTGCTTAATTATCCGCACATAAGCCGTGCTTTCTGGTCGATTGCCGCCACTCACCTGAACCCTACCTATAGATTAAATATCAAACATTAAGATAGCGAATTAATCCTTGTTTGTCATTACTTGAGCCAATTTTCTCGACTTTATTCTGGGGAAGTGACTTCATTAACTTTAGAAACCAAGACATTTAACTGAAAAGGTCGCCCCATTTCCTTAGTAATAAATTCTTGCAACAATTCTACCTGTCTGGGAGTGATGCTTTCGGCGGTTCTTACTACTAATCTCACCCGGGGAGGCTGCTTGAGCCAATTAATTGAAGATTCCAATAATTCTGCCCGTTTAAAAGTAATCGTTCGTTGTAATAAAGCTTTTTTGATCAACCTTTCTAAGCGAGCTTGATTAGCCAGAGTTGCAAAACTTATTCCTAAAGGAATTAGCAGCACTGCTGTCAGGATAGAAGTCAAAAATAGAGCGTTACGCGCCCGATGAAAATTAGAATAACCGGCCAGTAAAAAGACCAACAAACAGGCGAGAGCAATGCCTAATAAATTGGTAATATATAACAGAGTTGCCCCCAAACTTAGTATCCAATTGCCTTGGGATAATCCTAAACCAATCGTGCAAACTGGTGGCATTAAAGCCACGGCAATCGCTGTTCCCGCTAAAGTACCTGAAATTTTCGGTTCTATTTTGGCATAACCACTGATTGCCCCTGCGGTAATTGCCACTCCTAAATCTAAAAGATTCGGTTGAGAACGGGCTTGAATTTCACTACCAAATTCAGAAATTCCGATCAATAATCCTAGGAACCAAGCTATCGCTAAAGCGATAATCGTACCGACTAAAATCGCCAAGGCTGACTTACGAATTAATCGCCAACTGCCAATTAAACCACCAAAAGCCAGACTACGAATCGGCAACATCAAAGGGGCAATAATCATCGCCCCAATAATCACGGCTGCACTATTGGCAACTAAACCAAAGGTAGCGATCGCACAAGAACTAACAATCAAAGCTAGATAGGGAAAATCGAGGGACGCTTCTAACCATAAATCGCGCCACATAGCCCGCGATTGTTGCCAGGTCAAGGGTTTTCTTGAGAACCACGAGTAGGGCCGTTCTTTTCTCGTCATAAGGCTGAGGAAGATGGACTTTTATTTTACTTATAGCTTTTTTTCTCTAATCAATGTATATTTGTATCATTTTCTTTAACTAATCTTACCATTTTTTCTTCGCCTCGATCGATGAAACCTCATGACCAATTTGCTAAAAACTATCTGGAAGAATTATTATCGCCCCTAGGCCGGGTAGAAATTAGCAAAGAAATTACCGACGAAACCCGACAAATTGATCTATTTTTTTCGCCTTATCCAGAGGGGCAGATAACTGTCGATAATCTAGGATTATTAGGTCAAATTGCCCTAAATAGCGCCCTCCTAGAACCCTATCGTAATTCTCCCACTCGTGCCGATGTGCGTAATTGTCTCTCGAAATTAACCGCCGTTTTGGCTGAACTACAGCGACAGGCCAAACGAGAAAATAGCTCCTACAATGAGGAAAATTTGCCCCGTTTATGGATTCTTGCCCCTCTGGTTAGTGAAACTATACTAAACGGTTTTGGGGCGGTCTTAGACCCGAATTGGCCCGAAGGGGTGTATTTCTTGCCTCGTTTACAGCGCACGGCTATTATTGTGATCAATCAACTTCCTGTTAATTTTCACACCCTCTGGTTAAGGTTATTGGGTAAGGGTAAAACTCAGAATCAAGCCGTGCGAGAGTTGCTAGAATTACCAATAGGGAACAACTACCGTCAAAATGTCATAGAACTATTACTTAGTTGGCGGGTGAGCGTGGAAATACAAAATATTTTAGAAGAAGAAGATCGAGAGGTGTTTATGACGTTATCCCAAACTTATCTGGAATGGAAAGAAGCAGTGAGACGACAAGCTAGAGAAGAAGCTCTTGAAGAAGGTCGTCAAGAAGGTCGTCAAGAAGGTCGTCAAGAAGGTCGTCAAGAAGGTCGTCAAGCAGGTCTTCAAGCAGGTCTTCAAGAGGCGCGTCGGGGCATGATCGAAAATTTACTACAAGTGCGCTTTGGACAGTTAGATGATTCTTTTAATCCCGTGATTGAGGGATTGTTATCCTTATCCCCCAGCGAATCTAGCCGTTTATTAATCGAATCCGCCCGCGAGGAGCTATTTGAGCGTTTTCACGATATAACCCCCCAGTAGATGGGAGCGCCAGAGCAGTAAACAGTAACCAGTCAACAGTCAACAGTCAACAATGAAATATGATTTGCCGCTCACTGATGACTGGTAACTGATCACTGATCACTGAATTTACCGTTTAGCGGCAACAATGGCAAAAACGGTGGTATGGGGATCATCTTTTAAAGTTACCCCTTCTGGCATTTTCAAATCACCCACGAGCAGGGATTGCCCCACACCGATGCCCGAAACATCGAATTCGATCACTTCTGGGATATTATCGGCAATACAGGAGACATTAACTTCGTTGACGAACTGTTCGATTAAACCGCCCTGTTTGGTTCCGATCGCTTCTCCAATGGCTTTAATCGGAACAACGATATCGAGCTTACCGTGGGCAGATACCGAAAAGAAACTGAGGTGATAGAGATTTCTTTTCCAGGGATGAGATTGTACCTCTTGGATCAAAGCTTTTCCCGTCCAGGGCATTTCGGGAACATTCACATCCACCAGGGTATTATTTACCGAGGCCTTTTTGAGCAGAGTTAAGGCCGCTTTTTCTCCCACCACCAGAGAAACCGATTCCGTGCCGTTGTGGCCATAGAGAACCGCCGGGATCAAACCCTGACGACGTAGGGCCCTGGGGTTAATATTTTCGGGTCTTTTTTGACATTCAACGCTAACTTGCATAGTTGACTAATCCTCTTTAGCAATGATTTAAAATTCGTGATTATCCCAAGGTGAGCCATTTTCGTCCAAAAGAGCGCGTTTTGGCCCATGAATGGGGTCTTCAACGATAATAGTTTGGTCGCGACTAGCTCCTAGGGAGATAATTGCGATCGGTACTTCCATGATCGCCCCCAGGAACTTTAGATAATCGAGGGCCTGTTTAGGCAGGTCTTCCAGACTGCGACAATCACTGGTGGGTTGTTGCCACCCCGGCATCGTTCGGTAAATCGGTTGACAACGGGCGAATTCCACGGCGCTGCTAGGCAAATGGCGACAGGTTTGGCCGTCCAATTGGTAGGCAACACAGACTTTGATTTCCTCTAGGGTATCGAGAACATCTAATTTGGTAATCGCTAGACAGTCTAAACCATTGATTCGCACCGCGTAACGACCGATCACCGCATCAAACCAACCACAGCGACGACGACGGCCAGTGGTAGTCCCGAATTCCGCCCCGCGATCGCACAATAACTGCTCGATCTCCCCGTCTAATTCCGTGGGAAATGGACCTTCACCTACCCTAGTGGTGTAAGCTTTGGCCACACCGATCACTCGATCGATTACCGTCGGACCGATGCCAGAACCCACACAAGCACCCCCGGCGATCGGATTGGAGGAGGTAACATAGGGATAGGTTCCGTGATCGAGGTCGAGTAGGGTGCCTTGGGCCCCTTCAAAAAGAATATTCTTACGCTTGCGGATGGCTTCGTAGATTTTTAGGGAACTATCGACCACATGGGGACGCAGTTTCTCGGCATATTCTAGATATTCCTCGATCACCGTCTTCGCATCTAAAGGCGGTAAGTTATATAACTTTTCTAAAATGACGTTTTTATAATTGATCGTCCATTCTAGTTTTTGCCGCAGATTCTCGGTATTGATCAAGTCGATGACTCGAATACCGATGCGCTCGGATTTGTCGGCATAGGTGGGGCCGATACCCCGTCCCGTGGTGCCGATTTTATATTTACCCCGTTTTTCCTCGGATGCTTGATCGAGCAGCCGATGATAGGGCATAGTGACATGAGCCGTTTGCGAGATATAGAGATTGTCGGTGGTAACATTGAGGGCGTGTAATTGCGCCATCTCTTTGAGTAACACCGAGGGATCTATGACTGTTCCCGAGCCGATTATACATTCCGTATCCGGGTAGAGAATCCCGGAGGGAATTAGATGGAGTTTGAACGTTTGACCCTCGACGACGACGGTATGACCCGCATTTACGCCACCTTGAGAACGCACCACCACATCCGCCGATCGACTCAGCAGATCCGTGATTTTTCCTTTTCCTTCGTCGCCCCACTGAGCGCCGATTACAATAACGTTAGCCAAGGTATTTTAGTCTAGCTAAAGTTCACACAAACTCCTATTATCCCTCTTGGCGAATACAACTGTCAAGTTATCTCTCTTAGCTAATTGTGGGGAGAAGGCGAGGGGAAAACTCGCCTATTTTCAGGGTTTATTGACCTTCCCGACTGATTTGACGCTCGATAGTTTCGATAGCGGCATTTAATCCCGCTAGACGGGTTTCGAGGTCATCGCGCATCCATTTGAGGAATGTTAATTTACGCTCTTGACATTCTTGGCGGGAAGTGCTGCCACAAGTGTTGAAGAAGAAGGGAAACATAGACTAAGAGGCCTGCTATAACTCTACGTCTCCTATCTTGACGAAAATTTTCAAAAAAGTCTAACCGTTCAGTCGCCATAATAACCACAGACCTAAACCAAAACCGAAAAAGTTAGGCAGCCAGGCAGCTAGGAAGGGGGAGAGGGTGGCAGTTAGTCCCAAGCTGCCGACAAGGAAGTTTAAAAGATAATAGAGGAAAACAATGGCGACACTGAGACCAAAACTGGTTCCCCGACTAATTCTTTGCGGTAGAGAACCCAAGGCACAACCTATGGTGGCAAAGACGATACAGACAAAGGGAAAGGCGATTTTTTGCTGGATTCGCACCTGAAAAAACCTGACTCTTTTCTCATCGCCACTGAGTTTGAGCAGTTGCACATATTCGATCGCCTGTGGTATGTTCATCTCGTAGGGATCCCGGCTTTGACGAGCGAAATCGAAAGCGGAGCGAGATAAAGCGATTTTTTCGGCTTTAAAGGGGATAACTTGGCTATAGGAGGCGTTAGGGGGGGTTAATTCATAGATAATGCCGTTAAAAAAGTCCCAGACGTTATCGACGGCATTCCAACGGGCCGAATCGGCGATAATAATTTGATTTAATTCTTCTTTTAGCCAACGGATAACGGTGACGGTTTTCATTTTTTCCCCGTCAAATTGTTCGGCATAAAATAAACTTCTTAAATTGCGATTAATCGTACCATTTTCTAGGGTTTTTATTTCATAATCGGGATAATAAAAGTCTTTGTTTTTCCAAAAATTTGCTTCTTTGTTAATTTTCTGCACTAAAATTTCCGTGGCTCGATAATTAGCATTAGGAACCACATATTCATTTAATAAAAATGTCACCACTGTAACTATTAAACTCAGGCAAAAAGTGGGTATAAAAAGACGGTAAAGAGTGACTCCACAGCTTTGCAGGGCAACGGTTTCGCTATCACTACTTAAACGTCCGTAGGTGATTAAAGTGGCCAGTAAAAGAGAAACTGGCAGGGAATAAGTGACAAATTCTGGCACTTTTAACAGGAGAATTTCTAGGGCCGAGGCAAGGGGTAGATTAGCATCAACTACCTGATTAGCCAAATCGGAAAGATTGCTGATCGCTACTCCCAAAGAGGCAAATAAACCAACACTAAATAAAAATGGCGGTAGTAGTTGGCTGATCAGATAGCGATCAATGAGGGCAATACCTCCATTTACCCAGTAAGAAATCTTTTTCTTAATCATTGATTTTGGTTAACTCACTCCTCTTTCATCCCATTTCCTAACCCGCAGCCGTCTTGCCTATACCTTCGGTTAGCCTATCATATTTTGTCTTTGACGAAAAAACACCGGCTCTTCTGGTTTCTGTGTGGAAACGAGGTCTATACCGATAGTTTCTTCCGCAAAATAGTCCTAAAAGTTTTGCCCAATAAGCACTTCAGGGTTCCATAAGCAAAAATTATCACACAAAGTCGAGAAGAGCCAAACACCGCCAGAAGTTGTATGATTGCGGAGAGAGTGGACAGAAGAGCCGATTTGGGTGAGTGTAGATAATTTTTCTGTTCCTATTCCCCGATCATCCCTAGGTGAATTATGCTGCTAAACTGGCAAACTTTTACTATTCATAAACGAGTACCTTTAACGATTAGTCGCGGCACTACCAGCAAAAATACTAATATCTGGCTGCAAATTAGCGAGGAAAATATCGAAGGTTGGGGAGAGGCATCCCCTTTTGATATTACCAGCGAGGAGAAAAACCCCGATAAAATCCTGCAAGAATTAAACTCGATCGCTCCTATTTTACAATCTTTTCATCCCTGTCAACGCCAAGAAATTGAGAAAATTTTATGGCAAAATCAGATATCTTCGGCTACTCGTGCCGCTATTGATACGGCACTTCACGACTGGTTAGGCAAAAAAGCTAATTTACCTCTCTGGCAAATTTTCGGACTCGATCGCACTTTAATTCCGCCGGTTTCTGTTACTATCGGTTTAAATTCTCCAGAAAATGTGGGGAAGAGGGTGTTAGATTGGCTAGAAATCGGCGATTTTAGCTTATTAAAGGTCAAATTAGGCTCACCGGACGGTATAGAAGCCGATCGAGCTATAATTCTGGCTATTAAAGAAATTGTCCCCCATTTGCCCCTAACTGTCGATGCTAATGGTGGTTGGCAATTTAGCGATGCGGTGAAAATGTGCCAATGGTTAAAGGAAAAAGGCGTTATTTATGTGGAACAACCCCTATCCGCAGGACAAGAACGAGATTTAATCGATTTATACCAAAAATCGCCCCTACCTATCTTCGTCGATGAAAGCTGTTTTTCCAGTCAAGATATCCCGAAACTGGCCGATCGAGTCCACGGCATTAATATTAAACTAATGAAAGCTGGTGGATTAGCCGAAGTACAGAGAATGATTCATATTGCCCAAGCTTGCCGACTGCAAATCATGTTCGGATGTTACTCTGATAGCAGTTTAGCCAATACTGCCCTAGCACATCTTGGCCCGCTTGTCAACTATCTTGACCTAGATAGTCATTTAAATTTACACGATGATCCCTTTACGGGTTTAAGCTTGGAAAGGGGACGTTTACAACCAAATAATTCCCCCGGTTTGGGTGTTAGTTTACGGACAGAAGATGACTAATTATTTGACTCCTGACAAGAAAGTAGCGATTCTTCTCCACGAAGGAATTAAAGGAACTCGCGGCAAAACCGGGTTAAGTTATCTGCGTTATGGGAAAGCGCAGGTAGTGGCGATTATTGACGCAGAAAGCGCCGGCAGCACCTTAAAAGAAGTGGCAGGAATCGATCGCCCCTTGCCGATTGTTGCTAGTGTTAAGGAAGCTCTAACCTATCATCCCGATACCCTGTTAATTGGCATCGCACCCTCAGGAGGCATTTTACCACCCCATTGGCTAGAAGAAATCAAAGAGGGGGTAAAAGCAGGGTTATCCCTCGTTAATGGTCTCCATACACCCCTAAAACCCCTTTTTTCTCAGCTTAAACCGGATCAATGGATTTGGGATATCCGTCTGGAACCCCAAGACTTAAAAATTGGGCAAGCGCGGGCGAAAAATTTAACCTGTCAGCGTATTCTAACGGTAGGCACGGATATGAGTGTGGGCAAAATGTCCACTAGCATCGAATTACATCGAGTTGCCCAAGAAAAAGGGCTAAAATCGCAATTTTTAGCCACTGGACAGGGGGGAATTATGATCGCGGGGAAAGGTGTACCCTTGGATGCGGTGCGCGTCGATTATGCTGCTGGTGCGATCGAGGCTTTGGTGTTAGAATCAGCGGAAAATAACGATATTCTGTTTATTGAGGGTCAAGGCTCGCTATTACACCCTGGATCCACTGCTACCTTGCCCTTAATGCGTGGCAGTCAACCAACGGGGTTAATTCTCGTCCATCGCGCTGGACAAATTCATATCAAAGATTTACCCGATATTCCCATCCCTCCCCTAACGGAAGTGATTAAACTCTGCGAAATGACTGCCAGCGCTGGGGGAAGTTTCGGGGAGGTGAAGGTAAAGGGGATTAGTTTAAATACTTTTCATCTTAGTCCGGAGGCGGCAGTTAAAGCTATAGAAACCGTGCAGGAGGAAACGGGGTTATTTTGTACCGATGTTGTCCGTTTTGGCGGTCAAGGGTTATTATCAGTTATCAGTTATCAGTTATCAGTTATCAGTGATTAATTCAATCATAGTCGATGATTGGTGGTGGGTTACGAGGGATTGTTAGCTTGAACCCACTGGGTAATAGGTGTAGGGGTAATTCCGGAATTACCCCTACAATAACGTTTTTCTGGATGTTGTTAAATTTTCTCTTGACAGAAGCCTCTTGACATGATATTATATTCATAATGGAAAATATGTGCGCCTACAGACCCTCTTTTCCAACGGTCTTAACTATGATTGATGTGATTATTTGATTGACTATGATTGGTTCATTCAATCAATCTTCATCTCTAATCCACTCTTAACTAGCTTCCTAATCACAGTCCATCATTCAATCATTCCAATCACTGTCGATGGTGGTGCGTTACGAGGGATTGTTAGCTTGAACCCACATTCCGCACCCTACGTTTTACTTATCACTAGGTAATAGGTGTAGGGGTAATTGATGAATTACCCCTACAATAACGTTTTTTTGGATGTTGTTAAATTTTCTCTTGACAAAGGCGACTTGACATGATACATTATTCATAATAGAAAATCCGTGCGCCTACAGACCCTCTTTTCCAACGGTCTTAACTATGATTGGTTCATTCAATCAATCTTCATCTCTAATCCACTCTTAACTAGCTCCCTAGTCATAGTCCATCATTCAATCATTCCAATCACCGTCAATGGTGGTGCGTTACGACGGATTGTTAGCTTGAAGTTAAAGCGGAAATTTTTGCCGTCTAACGCACCCTACTGGACTAGGTAATAGGTGTAGGGGTAATTGATGAATTACCCCTACAATAACGTTTTTCTGGATGTTGTTAAATTTTCTCTTGACAGAAGCCTCTTGACAGGATATTATATTCATAATGGAAAATCCGTGCGCCTACAGACCCTATTTTCAAGTCTCAATAATCGCTTAGACAGCGATAATTTTTTTAAGGATTGAGAACCATGAACCATCAAAGAGAGTTTTATGTTGTCATTGAACGAGATGAGGATGGATATTATGTTGGGGAAGTTCCTCAACTTCGGGGTTGTTACAGTCAAGGGGAAACGATTGATGAATTGATGAAGAATATCAGGGAAGTGATTGAACTTTGCTTGGAAGATGACAATCCTGAAGATGTATCGGAGTTTGTTGGAATTGAAAAGGTGTCTATCTGATGTCAAAATTACCGATATTAACCGGTGATGAAGTTATCAAAGCTTTAACGAGAATAGGGTTTCAATCTATCCGACAAAAAGGAAGTCATCTGCGCTTAAAATATGAAGATGGAAGAGTTGTCACCGTACCGGTTCATCGGGGGAAAACTGTCGGGAAAGGATTACTCTTAAAAATTTTACGCGATGCTGAACTGACACAAGAAGAATTTATTCGTCTGCTGTAATTTCAATCTTGATTTAAGCTTAATGTCCCCGTTTTTCTGGATGTTGTCAAATTTTCTCTTGAAAGATAATAATCATGTTGATTAGCAAGATCTATAGGCAACTTTTCTAAGTCGTCATTGTCTAATGGTATATCTTCCAGAAGCTTTAATATTGCCTCCCCTACATTACTTTCAGATTTAGCATAACTAGCTTGTGCTGAAAGGAGGAAGTTTAAAGTTTCTTCTATTAAAGAATCCGGTGCTTGTAGCAGTCATCAGTGATTAATTCAATTATAGTCCATCATTCAATCATTCCAACCACTGTCGATGGTGGTGCGTTACGACGGATTGTTAGCTTGAAGTTAAAGCGGAAATTTTTGCCGTCTAACGCACCCTACGTTTTTCTGGATGTTGTTAAATTTTCTCTTGACAAAGGCGACTTGACAGGATATTATATTTATAATGGAAAATCCACGCGCCTATAGACCCTCTTTTCCAACGGTCTTAACTATGATTGGTTCATTCAATCAATCTTTGTCTCTAATCCACTCTTAACTAGGTTCCTAATCATAGTTCATCATTCAATCATTCCAATCATAGTTAAGACAGCATCCCCCTATAATTCCGATAAACGGTTTGGGTATGGGAATGATTTTCCCCTAATCCTTCTCTGAAAATATTAATCGCTTCTAGATAGAGAGGTTCCGCTTCTGTGTACCTGACTCGGAAATAGTACAATAGTCCTAAATTGTTGAGAGATAGCAATTTTCATAACTAAGATTGGGAATATTTTGAAAATGCTTAATGTTAGCTGTAACCAGAGTATAATCGCAATAAATAGCAGTCGCAGCAATAAACAAATCAATCGGGGTAATGAGTTGTCCTTTTATTCTAAGATTAACGTATATTTGAGTAGCTATATCACTAATTTCACGATCATAAGCAATTACTTCACTGACTTCTACAAGACGTTCAAATTGTTGTTGTTGATTTCGTGCATCTTTATACAATAAACCACTTTTAATTTCGTAATAGGTAAAGATTGAAAATGATACATAAGTATAGTGTTGTCGATAGATGCGGAATTGTTCAATTACTGTGGGATTGCCTCGTAAAAAATAAGAGAGGATATTGGTATCAAGTAATGCTTGTTTCATAAGTCATTTATCCGTTTTAAATCGAGTTGACGATTAGCTTCTGCTTCTTCGACAATCTCTTGCATAGTATTTTCTATATCTGCTGCCATACCAGCAAATTCCATAAAGTCAACGTCTGGATGTTTTGTTTTTATAGATTGGACAAAATGCAGGATTTCCGGCAGCAGAGAAATGGGAGTTGTTTCAATTTCTTTAATAAGTTGTTCTTTGATTGTCATATCTTTATCAGTTATCAGTGATTAATTCAATTATAGTCCATTCCATAATTATACTATAAGGGCTACGTTCATCTTATATTTAATTACACCCACCTACTGAGAGGTTCAATAAGCATCTTTTCGATGAATACTACTCAATATGATAATAAGCATTTCCTTATCTTGAATTTTGTAAATGATGCGATAATCCCCTATTCTAATTCGGTAGGTGTCATCATATCCTTTGAGTTTCTTGACTCCGCTAGGACGAGGTGTATCGGTAAGTAGTCTAAT
>VYKR01000007.1_pt1 | contig 58495 bp, 64 predicted proteins | sample 5109561 | NCBI WGS metagenome assembly VYKR01 (sample SAMN12291799, study PRJNA351875) | freshwater metagenome | isolation source: freshwater lake | place: USA: Michigan, Ford Lake | collected 2015-08-15
TGCTTCGCCCCTACAGGAGGCAATTGCCGATAAGGTTATCTTATTTTTGTTTTCCTAATTGTTGGGTTTTCTAAAAAGTTGAAAAAGTACGGGCGAAGCATTCGGATAGAAAATCTCTGGTTTCAGCGATAGGTTATTGTCCGAATGCTTCGCCCCTACAGGAGGCAATTGCCGATAAGGTTATCCTATTTTTGTTTTCCTAATTGTTGGGCTTTATAAAAAGTTTCTAAACTGTCACTATCCCCGACAAAACGCCAGTGCCAGGGTTCATAACTAATACCCTGGGGATTATTTTCGGGGAAAGATAACTCGAAACTATACTGGGCAGCGTTATTTTGCAACCAACGAAAAGCGGCAGTATTAGCAAAACTAAGATTTAAATTTGTTGCGGGAGTGCGACCATCGCCAATATCGATCGCATAACCGGTATGATGTTCGCTGTAACCCGGAGGTGCGCTCACTTCTGCTCGTTTGCGGGTTTCCTGATTGCGTTGTTTTTTAACTTCAAAAAAGAGCTTTTCTTGGGTTGCTTTCGATCGAAATGCGGAAATCGGCATTAAAATCACCCCCGACCTTCTCGCGTCACTCTGCATCTGGATAAAAGCCTTGGCTGCCGGTTTCCTTAAACGCATACCACCATCCCCAGTAATAGGGGCTAATTCCGTCTCTGGAGCCTCTTGATAGGGTAAATGACCTAGAATGTTCTCAATGGGGCTAGGAGTGGCTTTAATCAGGGGGGAGGGGTTAATAACCGGTTTTTTTACGGTAGCAGGGGGACGATTCAAGACTGCTATGGCAATTAGGCCGGTTCCCACCAGAGCAAGTAAACCGCTTGCGATCGCTATGAGACCATTAGGATTAGTAGTTTTTCTGTACTGGCTGTCCCGCAAAGCTTCGGGAATATCATCGATCGGTTTCACGGTTTACTTGCCCTCCTGCACGATAATTACATTATTCCCCGGCCACTCCATCTTGACGAGCAGCGTGTTGAACGGCGGCGGCCACAGCCGTAACTACACGACTATCAAAAACCGAGGGAATAATATTCTCTCGATCAAGATTAGCAGGATTGATCAAAGAAGCGATCGCTTTGGCCGCTTCCAGATACATATTATCGGTGATGGCCCTAGCGCGACAGTCCAAGGCCCCGCGAAATAATCCGGGGAAAGCGAGAACGTTATTAATCTGATTGGGATAATCACTGCGTCCGGTAGCCACCACGGCCACCAAATCATTGATTAATTCCGGTTGAATTTCGGGAATCGGATTAGCCATGGCAAAGACGATCGCATTTTTAGCCATTCCCTTAACCATTTCGGGAGTCAATACCCCCGGTGCGCTCACTCCCAAGAAGACATCAGCACCTTTGAGAGCATCCCCTAGCTTACCACTGGCAGCCACGGCCCAAGCTTGTTTTTCTGGGGTTAAATCGTCCCGGTTTTGGGAGAGGATACCAAGGGAATCACAGAGGGTTATATCTGTAGCTCCTGCGGTTTTAAAGAGAGTAGCGATGGCGATTCCCGCTGCACCTGCACCATTAATGACGATTTTGGCTGTATCAAGCGATTTTTTGACTAATTTGAGGGCATTAATCAGGGCAGCCAGGGAAACGATCGCTGTACCATGTTGATCATCGTGGAAAACGGGAATATTTAACTCCTCTCGCAGACGTTTCTCAATTTCAAAACAGCGGGGAGCGCCGATATCCTCTAGGTTAATACCCCCAAAAACCGGAGCGATTCTTTTGACGGTTGCGATGATTTCTTCGGGGTCTTGGGTGGCTAAACAGATGGGAAAAGCATCAATTCCGGCGAATTCCTTGAATAACATCGCTTTCCCTTCCATTACTGGTAGGGCAGCCTCTGGCCCGAGATTTCCTAATCCTAAGACCGCGCTACCATCGGTCACTACAGCGACGGTGTTACCCTTGATCGTCAATGAATACACTTGTTCGGGTTGATGGGCGATAGCGGTGCAGATGCGACCAACTCCGGGGGTGTAGGCCATGGCCAGGTCATCTTGGGAGGTGAGGGGAATACGACTTTCAATGGAGATTTTACCCCGACGATGGAGGTCGAAGGTGCGATCGGAAACTTTCAGGAGTTTAACATCTGGTAGAGCTTTAACCGCGGCGATAATCTGTTCCGCTTGGTCGGTACTAGCGGCATCAACCATCACCTCGCGGGTGCTAATCTTTAAATTGCGTTCGATTAGAGAAATTTGCCCTAAATTCCCCCCCACATCGGCGATCGCATTGAGGACAGAAGCGAAGGTTCCCGCTTGATTGGGGATTTCTATCTTGAGACTTAAACTATAGCTAGGATTGGGCGTTAAATGAACCATGCTGAAGGCTTCCAATACTGATAAATATTGATTATCTTCTATCTGTGGGGGACTTTGGTATCTAATCGTGCAGTTTCTGTAGCTATTATGATCTCTGTGGTCATAATACTGGTGAAACCGAGCGAGTCAAACTAGATTCTTTTTAAAAGGTGTGGGGTGTGGGGTGTGGGGAGAAGGTAGGAAGGCTGCATCTCAACATTTGCAAAAATACCGACAATCAGCAATTATCAGTCACTCTCAAATGCGTACAAATGTATTAATAACTGCCTGTAAGCAGCCCACCGAAAAGCTAATGCGCTCCGGGGTTTGGGGGCGGCGCCACGCCCCCAACGGGGGTTTGGGTAGGGTTGATTCATGAATCAACCCTACTATGAATCAACCCTAGGGGTTTGGGGGGTTCTACCCCCCAAAAGCTTGGATTGAGCGATAAAATCGGAAGTAAAGCCCAATTTTAAAAGAGAGTTTTCCCTTAAAAATCCCAACTTAGTAGATTGACAAAAATGAGATGCACCCTAAATATTCCACATTTGTTGATAAGCAGTTTCTAAATCTCTGGTAAATTGTTGGGCATTCCAGAGGGGAGATGTATGACGAGATTGACGTAATTGATAACGGACTTCTTCCCTCAAATTTTGATCTAATCCTAACTTAATTCCCCACTGCACATATTCTTCATCACTCCAAGCTATACCTTGACTAATGCCAGCATTTTTCATAAAAGTATAGCTATTGCGGGCTGCAAATTGTTCACCAACCCTAGTGACTAAAGGAATCCCCATCCAGAGGGTTTCTAGGGTTGTGGTAGCACCACTATAGGGATAGGTATCGAGAACTATATCAGCAATTCCTAGATTAGCGCGATGGGTTTCCTCATTGAAATCATTGGGCAAAAATCTTAATCTATCTTGACTAATTCCCAATTCGTCGGCACTTTTGAGAAATAATTCTCGAATGGTTTCTTTGTCGGCAAAACCTTTGATTAAAAGATAGCTATTAGGAACCTGTTGAAGAATCTGCAATTGCAGATAAATCATGTTTAAGGTGCGTTTTAATCCCGATTGCACGGTCAGATAAATAATAGCATCATCGGGAATATTTAAATCAGTTCTTCTCCTAGTGGGAACACCCACTTCAAAACCATCCACGGATAAATAAGAGTTAGGAAGTCGGATGATTTTTTCTGAATAAATTTCTTCAGCATTTTCGGGTAAAACGTAGTTATCGGCAATAAAATAATCAATCGCAGGGATTCCCGACGCATCTAATCCTAACCAAGTTACCTGTATCGGTGCGGGTTTTAAGGCCATTACTAGATAAGTTGTATTATTAGTTAAGCTATCAATATCCACTAAAATATCTAAGTTATCTTGACGAATTTGGGCAGTTATTTGTTCAATTTTTGCTGGCAAGTTATAGCTATAATCTGAGTTATTTATAAACCATTTTTCAGTAATTTCGTCCGCTGCTTGGTTGACAAAATAGGTGTAAATTTCAAATTTATCTCGATTATGATAGTGAAATAACCAGCGACTTAACCAACCCACAGAATGGCGACGGAGAGTATGGGCAATATAACCAATTTTTATTTTTCTTGCTGGAGATTTTGGAGAAGAAACAGGAGCAATATAGTTATAGCGGGTTCTTACATCTGCTTGAAAAATTTCTGCTAGTTTACTTTGTAAATAGCGATTGATTTTCGGATTATCTTGATAGTAGGGAAGACAGATAGTAACTCCTAAAATAGAGTCGATAATAAAAGGACGTGCATTAAATTGTTTGGCATGAATTTGTCGCTCGATTAGTTGTATTAATTCATCGATAAATTTAGGTAAATTTCCCCAGTCTCCCTTAGCTTGTAAAATAGCAATCACTAGAGAAATTCCCAAGAGCTTTTCAGTAGTTGTCTGGCAACTTTTATGAAAATTATCGGCAATTTCTAGAGCTTTTTTATAGTCAACAGTGGTGGTTTTATAAAGATTAAACAAACTATTTTGTAAGTATAAATCCTCTGGGAGAAAGCGCAAACAAAGTTCTACTAAATTAATAGCAAATACACTTTGCTTTTGTTGATAAGCATAATTGACAATTGCTGATATAACTTTGGCTGCAATTATTTCTGGATTATTGATATGTAAGGCTGCTAATTCTAAAAAGTGGATGGTATAAGTACAGGGGTAGATTAAAACTTTTTCCGTCACTCGCAGCAGTAAATCAAGATTAATTGCTGCTGTAGCTGTATTCTCTAACAGTTCAAATACACACCAATCATTGCACTTTTCCATCGCAAATATTTGGAATTGTATTTCTAATTCCATCAGATGCAGGAGATTATTTAAAAAACTAGGATTAAGGTTTTGTAGATGCAATCGAATTAGATAGCTTGTCTCTAGTCTTTGGGAATTTTCTTGTCTGGTTGCCTCTGCATCTAAGATTTGAGTTAAAGTTTCTATCCACCCCGATAATTCTGATTCGGCTGCTTGACTCAACACCAGTAACCAAGTAGCTTGCGCGTCTTCTTCTCTATCTTGTAAAAGATAGGCTAATCCTAGATAAAAATAATCCTCAATTGCTGGAGAATTGTTTTCAGCTAATTGTTCATAAAACTGCAACACCAGTTGATAATTGTTATCGTTTAAATAAGTTTGTATGTCTTGATGCCATTGCATAGTTTTTATCCGCTAAGATTGACAATAAATATTCCACATTTGCCGATAAGCAGTTTCTAAATCTCTGGTAAATTGTTTGGCATTCCAGAGGGGAGATGTATGACGAGACTTTCGGAGTTTCCAACGGACTTCTTCTCTCACATTTTTATCCAATCCTAACTTAATTCCCCACTGCACATATTCTTCATCACTCCAAGCTATACCCTCAGTTATTCCCGCATTCATCATTAAAGTATAACCGTTGCGCGATGACCATTGTTGCCCCACTTTAACCACCAGAGGAATTCCCATCCAGAGGGTTTCTAGGGTGGTTGTACCACCGTTAAAGGGATAGGTGTCCAAAACCACATCAGCGATGGCTAAATTTGCCCTGTAGGTTTCCGTCTGATAGATAGGAAGCATCTTAATTCGATTAGTTTCTACCCCAACTTCTGCGGCAATTTGACAGAATAAATCCCAGAGGGAATTATCATCAGCAACTCCTTGAATCAGGAAATAACTATTGGGTACAGATTTGATGATTTGCATTTGTAAGCGAATCATCGCTGGATTACGCTTAATTGCTGTTTGAGAACTTAGGTAAATAACCGCATCGTTATTAATACCTAAATCTTCTCTTCGCAGGGTAGGAACGGCTATTTCAAAACCATCCACAGCGACAAAAGCATCAGGTAAACGCCAGATTTTTTCTTGATAATATTCTGGGGCATTTTCTGGTAGTACATAAGGATCCGCTAAAAGATAATCTACTGCGGGTAAACCAGAACCATCAAAACCTAACCAGTTAACTTGAATAGGAGCAGGTTTTAAGGCAATAACTTGGACAACCATTGGTCCAGTACCACTATCCAAGTCCACAAGAATATCGATGTTATCTTCTTTAATTTTGCGGTAGGTTGCTAGGGAATCAGCAGTAGCATGATAGATTTTATCTGCGGGATTAGAAAACCATTGTTTCGTTATTTCATCCACAGGTTGATTCACCATATAAAGATGGATATCAAACTGTTCACGATTGTGATAATTAATAGTCCAACGACTCAATAAACCGACGGGATGACGTTTTAAGGTTTGGGCAATGTAACCAATTTTAAGTTTTTTATCGGGATTATATTCTCTCGGTTTGTCAAAACTTTCCTCTTGAAAACCCAGCATTTCTTTGTAGGTTTCTTGGAAAAAACTGCCAATCTGATTTAAAAGCGGTCGATTCTCTTTCGGGTTATCTTCATAGTAAGAAATCGGGTTCATAACTGTTAGTAAATTTTCTCTAACTAAGGGATGTATATCTTGGGGCTTTTTTTCTATAAATTCTTTAATTAAGTGTTTATACTCTTGACAAATACTAGGGATGTCATTCCATTTTGAGGCTCGTAAAGAACCACTAAAGAGGAGAGATTGACTAAACATTTTTAAATCAATTGTTTCTCTTTTTTCTTTAAATTCTTTGATAAAGTCTATCGCTTTTGGGTAGTTAGGGACAGAGACATAAAACCAAAATAAATTAGCTACTAAGTACAAATTTTCGGGATAAAGGGGAAGAAAAGCTTCCGCTAAGTCAACGGAATAAATAGGTTGATATTTCTCAAAAGCAAAGCGTCGGGTAACAGTGATGACGTGATTAAGTAATTCTAGAGAATTGCCGAGATAGGGTAAACTTAATCGAACTAATTCTATGGTATATTTATGAGCGTAAGGTATGACGGCAATTACTACCCGTTCCAATAATTGAGAGTTAACTGAACCCTGGGTAATTAATTCTAGTATTTGCCATTCTTGCAGTTGTTGAGGATGAAATCTATTTAATTTAATTTCAACGAGGGTTAAATGCAGTAAATTATCGAGATAGCTAGGATTAATTTCCTGTAGATGTTTACGAATTAACCAAGAGATTTCTAGATTTTCTAACTCTAATTGTCGGTTAGCTTCGGCTGCTAAAATATTGCTTAATTCTAGCAGCCATGACTCGGTTTCCTGTTCATCTCCTTGAGTGAAAACAAATAACCAAGTAGTTTGCGCTTCTTCTTCCCTAGCTTCCAAAAGATAGGCTAATCCTAAATACCAATAATAACTAATTTCTGTGGTTTCTCTTTCTATCAGTTCTTCGTAAAACTGGCTAACAATATCGTATTGATTGTTTTCTAAAGCGGTTTTAACTTCATTGTGCCAAGACATGATTTAATTCTCCCTAATTAACTTTCACAATAGATTTGCCACATTTGACGATAGGCGCTTTCCACATCTTTAGTAAACTGACGTGCATTCCAAAGCGGTGCTGTTTGACGAGAAGCTTGCAATTGCATGGCTATTTTTTTTCTTAATTCCTCATCCATTCCTAATTTTATTCCCCACTGAATATACTCCTCATCACTCCAAGCAATACCCTCGCTAATTCCCGCATAAGTCATAAAAGTATAACTGTTACGACTGGCCCATTGTTGACCAACTTTTGTCACTACAGGAATACCCATCCAAAGAGTTTCTAGAGTAGTGGTTGCACCACTGTAGGGATAGGTATCGAGTACCACATCGGCAATTTGGAGATTAGCGCGATGAATTTCCTCCGTAGCAACTCCTGAGAGAAAGCGCAATCTATTTTCATCGATTCCTTCCTCTTTAGCAATGCTGATAAATAAATCTTTGATCAGCTTTTCACTCCCCGCACCTTTGATTAATAAATAACTGTTAGGTACTGCTTTAATAATCTGCATTTGTAAGCGAATTGTGGCGGGATTTCTTTTTAATCCCACTTGCAAAGTTAAATAAGTAATTGCGTCTGCTGGTATGTTTAAATTCTGTCGGGTTAGCGTTGGTGTTCCGATTTCAAATCCATCCACGGCAAGATAACAGTTAGGTAAGTGCCAAAGCTTCTCTTGATAAAACTCTTGGGCATTTTTTTCTAGAACTAAATTATCTACAAGGAAGTAATCAATAGCAGGTATTCCCGTGGCATCTAATCCTAACCATGTTATTTGAATTGGTGCGGGTTTAATTGCCATAACTCGACAGGTGGCATCATTAGTTATACTATCTAAATCTACTAAAATATCGATGTTATCTTGATTGATTTGTTCAGCAATAATTTGGTGATTTGCTGGTAAATTATCATACCTATCCACCTTATTTTTAAACCATTGTTCCGTAATATCATCCTCGACTTGATTGACTAGGTAGAGATGAATATTAAAGTTATCTCGTTGATGATAATGAATTAACCAGCGACTTAAAAACCCGACGGAATGTCGCCGTAAAGTATGGGCAATATAGCCAATATTTAGCTTTTTATTGACATCTTTAGGTTTCTGAGACTCGATAGTAACTTGATTAATTTTTTTTCTAACTGCCTCTTGAAAAAGTTTGGCTAACTGATTAGTTAACCTGCGATTACCTACTAAGTCATCTTTTAAATAAGCTAAGGGAGAAGTTATAGAAATAACCTCAGCTTGATTTCTCATGGGACATTGACACCGCTCTAAATTATTTTGAATTGCTTGATAATATTCCTGAGCTTTATTGCCAATATTTAACCAATTACCTGCTAAAAGTTCCGTATAGAGCAGCAGATAAATACTATCCAGTTTTGATACTTTATCATTGGATAAATTCCTGATTTTATTGGCAGTTTCCAAGGCCAACTCAAAGTTACCAGTCTCGATATAGTATTGATGAATTTTATGCAAAAGTAGTAAGTGATCGGGTATAATATCTAGACAGCTAAGAGTCAAAATAACAGCATTAGTTTTATCAGTATAATAAATTTTTTCAATATGTTGTTCGATAATTTCCAATATTGCCGATTGTTGTGAGTCTATTTTTAAAAGGGTTATGATAATATCCAAAACTTCTTGCGCTGGCCAATCTAGAAGTTTATAGATTGTGTGTAGGAGTAAATTTATATCGAAAGTTTCTAACTTGTCCGAACTAATTAAATTAACTATTTGCCAATCTTTAAGTTTTTGGGGATAAAAATATTCTAGCTTAATTTCTAACAGCACTAGATATAACAAATTTTCTAAGTTATCTGGATTTATCTCGTAGATATGCTGACGAATTACCCAGCTTAATTGCCAATTTTTTAGCTTAACTTGTCTTCGCGCTTCCCCATCCAAAATATTGACTAAATCTACTGTCCACAGCATCACCTCCTGTTCATCCCCTTGACTGAGGACGAATAACCATGTAGTTTGCGCTTCTTCTTCTCTTCCTTGCAAAAGATAGGCTAATCCTAAATACCAATAATAACTAATTTCTGTGGTTTCTCTTTCTATAAGTTCTTCGTAAAACTGACTAACAATATCGTATTGATTGTTTTCTAAAGCGGTTTTAACTTCATTTTGCCAAGACATGATTTAATTCTCCCTGATTAACTTTCACAATAGATTTGCCACATTTGACGATAGGCATTTTCCACATTTTTAGTAAACTGACGTGCATTCCAAATCGGTGAAGTTTTTCTAGATTCATCTAATTTAGCGATAACTTTGCGTCTCAACTGTTCATCCTTACCTAACTTAATTCCCCAATCGATATACTCCTCATCACTCCAAGCAATACCCTCACTAATTCCCGCATTAACCATTAAAGTATAACTATTTCTCGATGACCATTGTTGACCAACTTTTGTAACTAAAGGAATCCCCATCCACAGCACATCTAAAGTTGTCATTCCTCCCGTAAAAGGATAGGTATCTAAAACCACATCAGCTATCCTTAAATTTGCTCGATAAATTCCTGTGGGATAGAGGGGGAAGATTTTTAATCTCTCATAATTAATTCCTTCTTCCTCGGCAACTTTGAAAAATAATTTTTCCAATGATTTAGCATCACTTAACCCTTGAATACTAAAATAACTATTAGGAACTGCCTTTAAAACTTGTAGCTGAAGTCGAATAGTTTCAGGGTTACGTTTAACCCCCGTTTGTACGGTTAAGTAATTAATTGCATCCTCTGGAATCCCTAAATCATCCCTTCGGAGAGAGGGGTAAGCAACCTCGACACCATCCACACAAATATAGGAATTAGGTAAGCGCCAAATTTTTTCTCGGTAATATTCCTGTGCATCTGCTGGTAAAACGTAATTATCAGCAAGATAGTAATCAATTGCGGGAATTCCTGACGCATCAAAACCTAACCAAGTCACTTGTATTGGTGCGGGTTTAAGTGCCATGACTTGACAAGTTGTGTTATTAGTGATGCTGTCTAAATCCACCAAAATATCAATATTATCTTCACTGATTTTTTCAGCAATCATTCGAGGATCCATCGGTAAGTTATAGCAAGCATTTACCTGATTTTTAAAACAATTTTTAGTGATAAAATCTTCTTGTTGAGATACTAAATATAAGGAGACATGAAACTCATTATAGTCATGATACTTCATCAACCACCTAGAAATTAATCCGATAGAATGATTATATAAAGTATGGGCAATATAGCCAATTTTCAGAACTTTATTGGTATCCTTAATAGTCGATTTTTGCTGATAATTACAGTTAGAATTATTGCGAACATATTCCTGAAAAAGTTGACCAACACAATTACTAATATAACGGTTTTTTATTGGGTTATCTTCTAGGTAAGTTAGAGGGGATAAAATTGTTAGGGATGGTTTATCCAATAATCTGGGACATTCTCGATTAGCGATACTTTTTTGCAAGGATTCTGTATATTCTTCAACATCTGCCTTAATATCGACCCAATCACCACTAAATAATTTGACATAAAGAGCAATATAATCAGCGACAGCTTGAGAAGGCAAATCTCGACAGCTTGTTTTTAATTGACTAGCTACTTGCATAGCAGCAGCAAAATCTCGATTATCAAAATAACATTGATAAAGTTCAGCTAACAGGCAAATTTGCTCCGGTTCTACTGCTAAACAAGTATTAATAACATCAATAGCCAATGGTTTATTATTCATGGCTAGAGAAGGTACTTTAGCTTCTACTACTTTGATAAAAGTTTGTCGCTGACAGTTAGATTGAAATATTGCCTCTAAGTAAGGGACGGTTTCTGGTATCTGAGAATCGAGAAATTTTTCTAAAACTTCTTCCAATAAACTTAACTCTAGATTCTGGCAATTACTTGTTTTTAACACATCAACAAATAACCAAGCTTGTAACTGCTCTTTATCGAAATAATTCAAATTAATTGCTAATAAAATAAACCGCAGTAAATTATCAATATTATCGGGACTAATCTCGCGAATATGTCCTCGAATTAACCAACTGGTTTCTAAATTGCCTAACTCTAATTGTCGGCGCGCTTCCCCATCCAAAATATTGACTAAATCTGCTGTCCACAGCATCACCTCCTGTTCATCTCCTTGAGTGAAGACAAATAACCAAGTAGCTTGTGCTTCTTCTTCCCTAGCTTCCAAAAGATAGGCTAATCCTAAATACCAATAATGACTAATTTCTAAGGGTTCCTTTTCTATTAATTCTTGATAAAACTGGCTAACTTGCCAGAAATCCCCTTGGATAATTGCCGGTTCAACTTGGGAATGCCAAGACATAAGTATTTATCGTTAAGTGTCTCTACTAGCGTACCCAAATATAAGCAAAATTTTTCTATATAAGTAAAATTTATCAGTTTCTCAGGGGTTGGGTTTTGGGGTGGTCACTGCGTGCGCGTTGCGGGGGGTGTTGGGGTTTTAGTTGAAATTCCCCATTCCCCCATTCCCCCACTTCCCACCTGTCACTCTCCACCCAGTTTCAACGCGTCCTAAGTAGGTGGGTGGAATTAAATATAAGATGAACGTAGGTTGGGTTGAAGCATGAAACCCAACGCCCGCTCATGTTACGCTACTGCTAACCCATCCTACAAATAATTGTGCCTCCCTACTTAGCTTACCATCAATCTCAGCCAAGAGTCAGTCCCGATGAAAAAGTTTTCACCCCCACAGATGAAAGAGGTTTCCTTTCCTACACCCCACACCCCACACCCTCTTTCAAGTCAGTTTTTTGAAAGATTTTCTAAATAAACCAATAAATCGGCCATAGCTTGAGTATCAGGCTGAAATTTGGGCATCGGCGGGGTTTTACCGCTAATTACCTGTTCAATCAGACTAATTCTCGATTTGCGATGGGAAACGTCCTCTAAACTTGGTCCGACGATGCCATCAGCAAACTGACCGTGACAAGCAGCACAGTTAATCTGAAAGATTTCGTAACCGCGACTGACATTACCTTGTAGGGATAACACCTCTTTAATGTAGGGATCCGACATCTTAGCCAGATGAAAAGCGATTAAAAAGGTGCTAATCAGCAACAAAACCATGATTATAACCATTAAGAGTCGATAAAGCCCGAATTTTGGTTTAAATAACTGACTATTCACGAAGGCCGCCGAAGGAAAGGTGAGTTTCTCTTTACATTTTGCAACTTTTTGCCCGAAAATTCCACCGCCCCTGCTAGAGATAGGCAAATGAAGAATAATATAAGACAAAACTGCATCTTTTTCTAACCCTCTAGCAATGAACCTATTAACCAGACTGGAAGATTGGCCCTATATTATCCTACCTATCACCATCATCCTCAGTTTCCTGCTGTTGGGATGGCTCGTAGAAAAGCGCGTTGTCAGTCAACTTTTATCGATTGCCAGAGAAAAAAACCTGCGTTTCTCGGAAGGGGTTTTACGTTCCCTTCGCGGATTAAGCATACTTTGGTTCGGACTTTTGGGGTTAAATATTGCCCTCTCCCTTCCCAATCTTCCCCTCTTTCCCTCCCTGATTCTCCTGAGCCAAAAATTGCTGCTAGTGGCTTTTTTAGCTTCGGCTACTTGGGTTGTTGCTCAATTATCCGTGGAAATATTACGAGTTTATACCACGGGAGATGATGGCATTTCTTCCCTAACTTCCCTATTTGAATTTCTCGCCAAAGTTCTGATTTTTAGCTGCGGTTTTTTGCTGATTTTAAGCTCGATTGGCATTTCGATAACTCCGATGCTTACTGCCTTTGGTATTGGGGGTGTTTCCCTCGGTTTAGCTCTGCAAAATACCCTAGCTAATTTAATGTCAGGGATTAATATTATCACTTCTAAAAAAGTTAGACCGGGAGATTATATTGAACTGAGAACGGGAGAAGCTGGTTATGTGCGAGATGTGGATTTAAGATGCACAGTCATCGAAGAAATTACCAATAATCTTTTGGTCATTCCCAATGCTCAGATCATTTCTTCTAGTTTCCGTAACTATAGTTTACCAGATCACTCCCTACTGATTCCCGTGGAAGTGGGCATTAGTTACGATAGTGACTTAGAAAAAGTCGAAAAAGTTACCCTAGAAGTTATGCAAGAAATCGCTCAGTTATTGCAACCTCACCTCGGTAACTATAAACCCTTGATTCTTTATGGTAAACTCGATTACTATAGCATTGTGCTAACAGTTTATCTCAAGGTGGTAGAAGAAGAATTTTTTCAACATCTCACCATTAAACACGAATTTATTAAACTCCTACACCGACGCTATCAGCAAGAAGGAATTAAACTTCCCTATCCAATTCTTTTTCCCTATCCCCCCAGTAATCCCCCTAGTTAACCTCAATTTGCTATCGCAACAAACAATTGAAATGCGCGGACAACTTACAATTGATAATTCTCCTCAAAAAACTTACGAGTCATCGGTTGGACAACTTCAATACCGTGGCCTTCTCCTAATAATTCTAGGGGTTTTCCTTCCACTTGAATCCAGACTTTGGCATTGGGAGCCTCGGTAGTAGTAGTATAGATGATTTGTGCCAAACGACCGATTAACATATCAGGACCATCATCATTGCCAAACTCGCGCGAGAGATTAATCTTAATTCCCGTTTTATCTACTTTTAAATCCAGTAATTTAGTCCCGGGGGGAATAGTAGTCATATCCTGAGGATTACTTGGACCAGCTAATAGAATCTTCAATACTGCTGTTAACTCTCGGTCGTCGCTATTCGCTTTTTGAACGGTAATTTCTTGGGTGACTAATTGATTACCCGTATCAGTCACTTTTAACCAATAAACCTGTCGAGTTTCCCTAACAGGAATAGCTGCAGGAGTTGCTGTCGGACTTGTCTTCACTGGACCAGGAGAAACCGGTTCCACAATTGGTGATTGATTTATCGGCGCCGGAGTAGGAGATTCAATCGGGTTTTCGCTGGTTTTCTGGGGGGAAGATAGGTGATGGACGGCAAACCAAGCAGTGGCCCCACCAGCAGTAAATAAAGCGAGGCCGATACCAATTATCCAAGGCAAAGAGATTTTATCACTAGAGCGAGAACTAGGCATAATTCAGTTATCAGTTATCAGTTATCAGTTATCAGTTATCAGTTATCAGTTATCAGTTATCAGTTATCAGTTATCAGTTATCAGTTATTAGTTATTAGTTATCAGTTATTAGTTATCAGTTATCAGTTATCAGTTATCAGTTATCAGTTATCAGTTATCAGTCATCAGTTATCAGTTATTGGTATGTATTAAGTGAGCAGTATTAAATAGCAGTTTCCCAGTGTCTTTTCACTTTTTACCGATCACTGAAAGAGAAATTGCCGTTTTCTTTTCACTGATTACTGATTACTGATCACTGATCACTGAAATATCTCCTGTTTTCTGACCGTTAAATTTAATTGGGGTTCCCCGATCGAGGTTCAATTCTGCCAAAGGCGGCTATACTCAGCTTATCATCGTCAATCTGCAATTGGAGAAGGCGGGCGATAATTCCTTGTTTCTCGAAGTTTTTTAAATCTAACTGGGTGGATATACCCTCGGCAAACCCCTTGAGAAGGCGCGAGGAGATGCGACGACCATTAAGAGTGGCTGTGGGGTCAATAAGCTCGATTTTTCGCCCCTGCACTAGCTTAAATCCCACTTCTAAGCTCAGATTGAGGGTGGCTGCTGGTTCGTCTGGCCGTTGTGTCTCTAGCTGCAGGCTGAGGGTGACTCGATTATTATTAAGAAAATTAAAATTTGCTTGACTAAGTTGATATTTTGTGCTACCAAATTCTTCCCTAGAGGGAATCAGATTATTAATCAGGGTCTGAATTTGTTCTTTGACCGCTGCCGATTGTAAAGCTTGATTAACATTAGTTTCCGTGAGGACAAGATGCAAAGCTCCCGCAGCTGGTCGGCGCAGTGCGGCGGCTAAACTGCTGTTTTTTTGCTGTAATCGCCGCAAATCGAGGCTAATTGGCTCAGTTTCTAGCTCGATCTTCTCAATGCGAACATCAGCAAGGGGATAAATTCCCCTTGCAGAAATGCGAACTCGATCGATTTTGCCTTGCAGAACCTGATAATTGGGAGTATTATCGACCCTCACGGCTAATTGTTCCACTTTTTGGACTTGAGAGCGAAGGGTATGGGCTAAAACCGTATCAATAATTGCCCCTGCGGGAGTTAACAGGGTCAAAACACTAGCGAGAGTGATTGTTAGCCATTCCATCGCTCAATTACACCCATCCAGCTAAATTTTGCCAAGCATTAGTCAAAAGCTGACTTAACCAACGTCGTTGCACTTGATCTAAAATCGGGTCTTCTGCGAGAATTTCTTCAGTCAGATCATCGAGAGATTGACCCTGAGCGCGGGCCATTCTAATAATTCCCGCAATCACGGCAGCGATCATCTCCTCATCGACGGGACGCTGTCGGAGGGCGGCAATTTCTTCGGGGGTAGTCGGGATGGGATAATTCATAATCAGATGGGGTAGGCTGTGTATTAATCTAGGTATGTAAAGTTTTTTAAACTTTTTTCAGAAAACTTTTTGTGTAGTCTAGCGTAATCAGACGATTTTTGGGTGTAATAACTAAATCAAGATGAAAGAAATACTTTACAGAGAAATTCCGACTCCTGACTCGATCGCCGTTTGTCAGTGGTTACAATCCGATTGGCAACCCAGAAGCGGTGTCAAGACAAATACACCTAACGGGGTGAGATTGCGCTTATCGGAGGCGATCGAATTGTCGATTTTTGTCTGGACGCTGCAACGGACTACTTATTTAAAAGTTTTCCGCTGGGGTGAGCGATCGCATGATCAAGAAACATCCCTGACTCGGCAGCTCGATCGAGCTTTACAAAAGCGTTTTCCGCCGCAGTATAACACGCTACCAAATATCGATCAAAAAAATCACTCAATTTTTACAGATTTAGAAGCGGACTATCCCCTAACGGTTCACTACTTCCGCAAAATGCCGCAAGGGGAGGCAGACTTAGAACGTTTGTATTGGTGGGAAAAACGTTGGCGCGACAGTGCCAAAAATCCCCAACAACCGCAGCCGGTAATTTTCTCTAGCAGCGAGGAAAATAATCATCCCATCACCTACGACTTAATTTATATTGGTGGTGCCTTGGGGGCAATTCATGCGGCACAGATGGCCAAATTAGGTTATCGAGTCCTCCTAGTAGAAAGACTGCCTTTCGGACGGATGAATCGGGAATGGAATATCTCTCGATCGGAGTTTCAAAGTTTAATTAATTTAGGCCTATTTACCGCCGAAGAATTCGAGGAATTAATCTTCCAAGAATACATCGATGGCTTTAATAAGTTTTTTGATGGCAATAATCCCCCCCATCTGAAAGCCAAAATTCTCCATACTCCCACGGTTTTAAATATCGCCATTAATTCCGATAAATTGCTGCAATCCTGCGCTAAAAAAATACAGGATCATGGCGGTAAAATTCTCGATCAAACGGAATTTATTAAGGCTGATATTACCGCTAATAGTGTTACTGTCACCCTTAATCGTGGTGGAGAAATTCAACAGATAAAAGGCCGTTTATTGATTGATGCCATGGGTTCCGCCTCTGCCATTGCTTGGCAATTAAACGGAGTGCGTGCCTTTGATAGTGTCTGTCCGACGGTGGGGGCAGTAGTAGAAGGATTCGATCCGGTGGTGTGGGATTCTCACTATGGTGATGTCTTAAATTCCCATGGCGATATTTCTAAAGGTAGGCAATTAATTTGGGAATTATTTCCGGGGGAAGGAAAAGAATTAACCTTTTATCTATTTCACTATCATCAAGTCCATCCCGATAACCCCGGTTCTCTGTTAGAAATGTACGAAGATTTCTTTACTATTCTGCCCGAATATCGACAGTGTGACCCAGAAAAATTAACTTGGAAAAAACCCACCTTTGGTTATATACCGGGGCATTTTAGCACAGGAAAAAAAGATCGAATTGTCTCCTTTGATCGCATTTTAGCCATCGGTGATGCCGCCTCCCTGCAATCACCCTTAATCTTTACTGGATTCGGTTCTTTGGTGCGTAATTTAGAGCGCTTAACCCATCTTTTGGATACGGCCTTAAAACACGATTTACTAACAGCTAAAGACCTAGAAAACGTGCGGGCCTATCAAAGTAATGTGGCGGTAACTTGGTTATTTTCTAAAGGAATGATGGTTCCCACGGGAAAAACCTTACCCCCCCAAAGAATTAACGCCATGTTAAACACATTTTTCGGTTTATTGGCCGACGAACCGCCGGAGGTTTCTGAAACCTTTATTAAGGATAAAACCGATTGGTTGACCTTTAGCCGTTTAGCAATTAAAGCGGCCAGAAAAAACCCCACTTTACTGTTATGGATAGCAGAAATGGCCGGCAGTCAGGATTTAATTCGCTGGTTGGGTTCCTATCTCGATTTTAGCCTTGATGGAGTCAAAAATCTGCTTTTGGGTCCCTGGTTTCCCCAATGGTTAAAAAACTGGCAAAGCTGGCTAGAAAAAGACAATCCTCGCCTCTGGTTAAAGTTATTGAGTTTTAATTATGGCCTAAGACATTAAGTAGGAGACTCCGAGACAGCTATCAGGGATCAGATTTGAGTTTTTAGTTCACTGTTTGTGGAGTTAAGAAACTGTTGGAAAAGTTCAAGAATGCGCTTACCTAAAGGTTCTAACTGCGATGCAGATTTAAAATAGCCATCATCTTTTGGGCCACCGCTGCTGTTTGTTCCAGCATGGCAAAATGACCACAATCGGATAACTCAATGACGTTGCTGCCAGTTTCAAACAAGGGATGAAAACTGGCCAGATGGTTAACGTACTTAACTTCCATAATCGTATCCTCTTTCCCCGCCAGAAAATAGACCGGTTGCGGGAGACGGGAGACAATCTGGGGTAAAAGATGAACTTCGCTGATAGTAGTGGTTTCCAAAAGTGACCCTAGGGCCGCTTGGTAATCGGCCCGGACAAAATCAATCACGCGCTGTTTGCCCCATTTTTTACCTAGGGTTTGCTTGACCATCATCCGCGAGAATAAAACATCAATAAAGGGAACACGGGGCAACCAAGAGGGTCTTTTCTGTAAAATCTGTCTTCCAGCCTCCCGAAATCGCTCAAATTCCTCCTTTAGATAGATGCCACCGCCGGCATTGATACAGATTACCCCTTTAATCCGTTCAGGACAGCTATCCGCGGCCCACAAAGCAACACTACCACCGAGGGAATGACCAACTAACCAAGCAGCATCGAGGTTTAAGCGGTTAAGAAGGGTAATAACGTCTTGGGAGTAGGATTCAAGGTTATAACTGCTAGGAGGACTGTTAGAGGTGATTTTTTGGGAGTCGCCAAAGCCCCGGAGATCATAGACTAGACAGGGATAATCCGGGGAGAGAATATCTACCAAAGGCTGCCAGTAGTGACGACTCAGCAGCCAACCGTGTATAAAGACTAAAACTGGTTTATCCGCTTGGGGCGAAAATAACTCGTAACTGTGGGATACTCCCGATATGTCGATGGTAGGCATATAATCAATCTCAACCTAAGTTAAACCGTTGATAGGGGTTACTAGGGAAACTTCTCGAGAAAAATGGGTGTATTTAGCCTTGTTTACAGAGCAAAATCAGGGAAGCTTAGGATATTCCCTGATAGCTGATCAATCAATGCTATAGACAATTTCAAAAGCTTCTACTTTCAGTATAAAACACTGGGGATACCTCCCTAAAATAGGATGAAAACCCTAGACCAGGATTTATCTATGAAATGCGATCGCTTTTTGACTCTTTCCCTAGTGTTAAGTCTGGGATTAGTTTTTCCCCCCTCTTTACCCGCTCAGAATCCCCCCGCTACCACCTTTCAACCCGGTCCTTGGCAGCCTGTTGCTAGGGTGAATACGAGTCGTCCCGTGGAGATTAAAATCATCAATCAAACCGATATTGACCTCAATTATGACCTATCGGCCAATATTAATTCCTCTCCCCAATTATTATCTCCCGGTACGGAGACAACCCTAAAAGGTTTGGTAATTCCAGCATATATTCTGATTAATCGGGCTAATGCGGCGGCGGATCGCTATTCTTCTAGTTTAATCTATGCCGTAGAAGTCAATGATGATAATTTAGTTACGATTACTGTCACCAAAGTTCCGGGGAGTACCCCCGGTTATACCACCTTTAACATCAATCAACAGGGTGCTATTTATATTTACTAGCTCTAGCTTAAGCTGTTATGGAGCCGCCTCGATTGTTAATTAAGTTTACGGCTCTTTCTACCTCCTTTGGCTTCAGGATTTTAAAATTCGTCTTCTTGGGTAAGAATTGTCTTAATAGTCCCTTATTATGCTCGTTTATAGCAATTCCCATAGTGGGGAGGTACAGAGTCTTAGGTTTTGAGGAGTCAGGAGTCTCCGAGTCAGGAGTTAAGATTTTGGTGTACCTCATGAGATTGGGAAACGCTATATACTCTGTAAATTCGGTGGATATTATGATGGTTCGTGAACGATTTCATCGATAAATTCTTCTCTTTCCTCTTCGGTCATGGTATCCCAATCATAGCCGCGTTCTTTCGCCACGATTCGAGCTTTGTCAATGGCGTAGTTAGACAAGGATTCCCATCGGTCCCACTGACTGAGGATGAGAATTTTATAAACTTCCCGTTGCTGTGCTTCGGGGAGTTGCTTGACTAATTCGATAACTTGTTCGTTGCTTAAGGTTAATTTCGGCATAGTCCATTTTTAATTTAATTATAACCAGCTACTTATGCCTTAATCAATATCAATTTAATATCCTTGCCATCACACCAGAACATAGGGAGGCGCTGATTACCCTTCCTTTTTATCATAAAGACTCCTTCGATTGAGTATCGCGGGATCAACAGGATTTCAAGATTCTTCATCCGCAACGGGATCGATCACGAGTGCTTTAAATTCTGAGGCAGAAATTATAGTTGTCGATCCTAAATTATCTACTTCTTCAAAGTCTTTATCACCTGTGATCAAAAAATCAGCATCACTCGCCATAGCACAAGCTAGAAATTTAGCATCCGATCGATCTCTGGGGAAATCAATAGTGCTGTGAACATCAATTAATCTAGGAACTGTATCGAAAACCTTATACCATTCTCTTATCACTCCCTCCGACAGCTTAAACTTAGGACGGCTGACAACATCTTTATATTCAGTTAAAATAGCTTCGGAAACAATCCATTCGATTTTATTAGACTCGATCACGAATTGTATAACCGTTCTCGGCAACCTTCCTTTTAAAATTGCCGAGAGTAGAATATTCGTATCGATCACGACTTTCATTCGCCTCTCCGATAGGCTTCAATTTCTACGGCGATCTCTTCTTCGGTAATATCCTGAGTCCCGGGTAAGGATTGAGTTTTATCGAAGAGTTGTTTAACTTTTTGGCTTAAAGTCTGACGGTTTTGTTTGTCTGCTAAATTTAACAAAGCGTCTTTTAATAAATCTTCAATGCTGTTATAGTTTCCTGTCGCTAATTGAGAGTTAATTAATTGTTCTAATTCGGGATTTAAGGTAATATTCATGGTAAAATACACTCTGTAAATTCGGTGGATATTATGATGGTTCCTGAACGATTTTATCGATAAACTCTTCTCTTTCGTCTTCCGTCATGGTATCCCAATCATAGCGGCGTTCTTTGGCTACGATTCTAGCTCTTTCTGCTCCTTCATTAAATACTGGTTCTAACTGTCTCCACTGACTGAGGATGAGAATTTTATAAACTTCCCGTTGCTGTGCTTCGGGGAGTTGTTTGACTAATTCGATAACTTGTTCGTTGCTTAAGGTTAAGTTCGGCATAGGTCGCTTCTAGACACCAGCATGATTAATCAGTTTAACACGTATCCCTAGCTGGCTCGTGGGTGGGGGGACTGATCGCTAACGGGAAAAGTCATGATCTAGAAATTCTTGAATCGTTAAAATTGGGATTTCTCGAAATGGATTTAAAACTAATAGATCAGAATCGCCGCTTACAATACAGGTAGCTTGACCATCGATCGCTAGTTCTAAATACTGATTATCTTTCTCATCTCTACAAACCTTGATTTGCTCTCGAATCACGACAATTTCCGCGGTTCTTTCTATCGCCGTTATAAATAGCCGCCTTTTTGCTGAGGAGGCATATCTATCGAATTTGGGACGATTGAAAACAGTTATCAATTCTAACAAAGTAGATTCGGACATTAAAAGCTTGCCGATATTTTGGGCTTTGTCTAATGCCTGACGAGCTTTGCCGTTTTTCGACAGAAGCGCGCTTACTAAAACGTTGGTATCGAGAATAAAAGAATATTCAAGGCTCATTTAGTAAAGATTCTAAAATTTCGGGGGTTAATCCTCTAGCTTCCGCCTCATCACTAATTTCGTCCATTAGTTTTCTCAAGAAATCGATATCGCTGTTAACTGGCTTTCTAATTAGCAAATCGACAAGAACCCGGACGCGTTCTTGTTCCTCCGGGGATGCGGATTGATAGACTTCTGCCGCTTCGGGACTGACTTCGATCGAAATTTTGCTCATATTATTAAGGCTCATCCTTGCTGGTCTTCGGGGAGTTGTTTGACTAATTCGATAACTTGTTCGTTGCTTAAGGTTAAGTTCGGCATAGGTCGCTTCTAGACACCAGCATGATTAATCAGTTTAACACGAGTCCTTAATGGAGAGGGTTTTCTGTTCGCCTATCCCTTCCGGGCTTCGATCGGTTAGAATCGAGAAATTATCGGACTAGAAAGTCCTTTCATCTTCGCGCTTGCCGTAAAATTATATCTTTAACTAAATGGTGATCGCTAATTAATTATCGTAGTAAAGCTTGAAAACCTGCTTGAATAAAATGAAAATCTGAAGTTAAAGCGTCGGTAATTTGATTTTCTTCCATAACAATAAAAGAAAAACAATCTACTAATCCCCAGCTTTTATCAAATCTTGATTCGTAGAGCTTTAAGCCTTTTTGAAAAAGAGTAGAAGTGATAGTAACAACGAATAAATTATCGGTTTGATAGCATTGCTTGATAAAGGCAGAAACCTTAGGACGATTGTAATGACTAAGAGCATTACCAACCTCCATAAAAATGGCTTCAGTAACCCAAACTGCTGTTGCATTTTTTACATAGGGGAGGAACTGCATAGCAATTTGATGATATTGATCATGAGGATTGAGAATTGCTTGGATAAAGACCGTATCTAAAAAAAGTTTGGACTTATTCATCGCTTATATTTCTTTTGGGAGTATCATATAAATAATGATCGTGTTCCCTTGACCAATCCTCTGGAGCTTCATAGGTGCCAGCCATTTCTTCTAACAGTTCCCAAGCATTTTTATGGTTATTTTCTAGGGGATCTTCCCGAGAAATAATTTGGATGATGTAATGGGTATTGGGTTCTAATTCAATCTTTTCTTCGGGACGGAAAACCATTCCATCATAACTAACTCGTAGATTTTTTATCATAATGGATTGTTGAGAAGTAATTCGAGTACGGCCTACACAGTGCCTTAAGGCTAGTGTAACACACCCTCTCAACTATAACTACCGCACGATCGCACCCTCTTCTAGATGCCGATATTCTGCTAAAGACGGGAAAATATCAGTCTTTTAGGGTCAAGGTCGATCCTCGTGGGTGGGGAAACGGAGGGAATTTTCCGCCATGGTGACAACAGTAATCGTTTTTCCCAACCTATCGAAAAATTCGACACTATCATCCCTTTTGAGTTTTTATAGCACAAGTCGTCTTTTAAATTTTTATTCAATTTTTTTAACATATTTTAAATATTGATTTTTAAATATTCAGATAATTAGATGTAAAAAATTATTTGGGTTTATTTGTGTAAAGATAGATATAATACAGGCGAAACCGCTGCCATTTTATTAAAATATTACTAAATATTGTCAATCGTTGTCGTTTTATGGTATAATCGCGGTACAAGCATTACATAGATTAGCATGAGTCAATGAAACTACCAGAGTTTGATCGTGTCATTTACGAGTACAATCCATTATTCGAGGTGGTTTGTCAATTGACCTTTCCACCTATATTAAAAATATCTCATCAAGAACCTGTTGAATTTCAAGATGAGATCAGATTTCAATATCCACTTTTTGAACGTACTCAACCACAGATACCTCCTGAAATTGCCAAGGTCGTTCAACAATTTAATTTGCCGCTACCTAACAATAGTGCCTATATTTTTAAATCAGAAGATCAAAAATGGAAGTTAGCTGTTGATAAAGATTTGATTGCGCTCACGACATCTGCATACGAAAGATACGAATATTTCAGGGAAAAACTGGAGTTCGCAGTTACAATTTTTGAAAGAATATATAAACCATCTTTTTACACAAGAGTTGGATTGAGATATCGAGATTTAATTGTACGTTCCGAACTACAATTAGAGAGTAAAAAGTGGTCAGAGCTAATCACAAGAAGAATTGCTTCAGAACTTTACGATTCTGATTTTTCTGGATCTATTCAATCGATCAACAAGAGTTTGGTTTTGAAAGTAGATAATGGACAGGTGAATTTTAATCATGGATTAGTATATGTTGAAAATACTAAAGCAAATGATGAAGAGGAAGCCTATCTATTAGATGCAGATTTTTACACAGAAAGAAAAATAGCGAGGGATGAAAATGTCTGGAACATACTCGATAGCTTCAACAAATCCGCCAGAAAGCTCTTCCGGTGCAGTATTAGCGAAACTCTCCACGACGCATTACGACCGACCAATGTCGATCCGTCCTAACAAAAGTCAAACCTCAACTGGTGATTTTCTAGTACATTTGTTAATTGATAGAAAAGCTGGTAGAACGATAACTGGAAACTATCCTAGTTTCGATCTCACGATGTCTGACTCTTCCTTATCTTTAACAACTCATTGGAGAGAATTTCCTCAAGACAAATTAATTGCACTTATTAAATGTCTGTTAATATTACAGTCTCTTCCTGAAGATGCGTTAGATGAATCGGTAACACAACTGGAAGACATTGCGAGTTTTTATTCTAATCTTAGTCCTGAGAAAATTGTACCTGTAATTCCAGCCAGTAGTATTAGAGGTAAATTGAGAGCGATACAGATTAGACAACCTATTATTTTAGAACCATAATTTGTTAGTCTGGATGTTTTATGGCCGATCACATCATTTATAAAAAATCGATTGAAGGAAGTGCGTTGAGACAAGGAGAAATACTTACTGATGTAATTCAATATAATCCAGTTGCCAGTGATCTATCTCAAGAATCAGAAGATGTTGCTTTTGATCCTATTTTACATCCTTTTGTCATTGTAGTCTCTCAAGATTGTGATTTAGATTGGGATTACCAAGCTAGACAACCTGATATTAATCAGCCTCATAAGTTACTAAACTCTGTAATCTTTTGTGAGATATCGTCAGCACAAGAAATTAAAGATATAGTTAGGAAGACTGACGCGTGGAACTTAATAAAAACTCAGCGAGATGAAAGATATTATTTTTTTGAAAAAATTCCTAATAACTGTGATCTACAAAATGAAGGGGTTCAAGAACTAACGGCTGACTTTAAAAAGGTTTTTGGGCTAGATTCTAAAACAATATATCGTCAACTAGAAATTGGTATGGCGAAACGAAGAACGATATTAAGTAGTCCTTATCTAGAACATTTTTCTAAAAGATTTTATAATTTTCATGGCAGAATTGCTTTACCTTTTCAATACCAAAGCGAAAAGGAAGGTTGAATACTAACAATTTATCAGAATAACCACAGGAATAAAAAAGGGGGCTTATTCAGCCCCCATTAAACTCTAACTACCGCCAATCCTTGCCACATCGCGGGCGTTGGCTTCAAAAGCCGCATCGAGGGCAGAATCGCCGGTTAAACCGGAATCTAACGCCTCCTTAATACACTGCAACATCCGCTTATAATCCTTGGGCATTACTTTAACAAACTTGGGCAACATTTCCGACCAATTTGCTAAAACCAGGGCTGCTTTTTGACTATGGGTGTAATCAGCATGGCGTTGAATTAACTCGCGTAAATCGTCGATTTCTTCCCCTTCTAGCGCCTCTAAAGCCACCATTTGGGTATTGCAACGAGTGGCGAAATCCCCCGACTCATCCAGGACGTAGGCGACACCACCACTCATCCCGGCGGCGAAATTGCGACCAGTGGGCCCTAAAACAACGACTTTACCCCCCGTCATGTACTCACAGGCATGGTCGCCAACGGCCTCAACTACGGTATTAACTCCAGAATTGCGGACACAGAAACGTTCCCCAGCAACCCCAGAAATATACACCTCACCACTGGTTGCACCGTATAAAGCCACATTACCGATGATAATATTCTCCTCGGCCACAAAAGTGGAACCTTTGGGCGGATAAACGATGATTTTGCCACCGCTTAAACCCTTGCCCACATAATCATTGGCATCCCCCTCTAACTCCAGTGTCACCCCTTTGGGAACAAAAGCACCGAAACTCTGCCCCGCGCTGCCCTGAAAATGGAGATGTACGGTATCTTCGGGTAAACCCTCCCAGTGACGTTTAGTGATTTCGTTGCCTAAAATCGTCCCCACCACGCGGTTAATATTTTTAATCGGTAGTGTCGCCTTGACTTTTTCGCCTTTTTCAATGGCATCCTTGCATAAATCCAGTAAAACGGTTATATCCAAGGACTTATCTAAACCGTGGTCCTGGGGAATCTGGCAATAGCGTCCTACCTCTGGAGCTACCTCCGGTTGATAGAGAATTGGAGTTAGGTCAATTCCTTTCGCTTTCCAATGTTCTACCGCCTGTTTTGGCTCTAATACATCAGTTCGCCCCACCATTTCATTTAAGCTGCGGAATCCCAATTCGGCCATAATTTCCCGCACTTCCTGAGCGATAAATTTCATGAAATTCACCGTATATTCGGGATCCCCGATGAAATTCTGCCGTAATAACGGATCCTGAGTCGCTACCCCCGCCGGACAGGTATTAAGATGACAAACCCGCATCATAATACAGCCCAACGTTACCAGTGGCGCGGTGGAAAAACCGAATTCTTCGGCCCCCAATAGCGTCGCCACCACCACATCGCGCCCAGTTTTCATCTGGCCATCGGTTTCCACCGCAATGCGACTGCGAAGATTATTTAACACCAATGTTTGATGGGTTTCTGCTAGTCCCAACTCCCAGGGTAAACCTGCGTGTTTAATCGAGGTTTGGGGTGAAGCACCGGTCCCACCATCGAAACCAGAGATTAAAACCACGTCGGCGTGAGCTTTAGCGACTCCGGCGGCGATTGTGCCAACTCCCACCTCAGAAACCAGTTTTACGCTCACTCTGGCCGCGCGATTGGCATTTTTGAGGTCATGAATCAACTCCGCGAGGTCTTCAATCGAGTAGATATCGTGGTGGGGTGGGGGAGAAATTAAACCGACTCCGGGGGTGGAGTGACGGACTTTGGCAATCCAAGGATAGACTTTTTTACCCGGTAATTGACCGCCTTCCCCCGGTTTTGCCCCCTGGGCCATTTTTATCTGCAATTCTCGCGCTTGGGAAAGGTAAAGACTGGTGACACCAAAACGGCCGGAAGCTACCTGTTTAATGGCACTATTTTTCGAGTCTCCCCGTTCATTTGTCCAAGTGTAGCGCTCGGAATCTTCGCCGCCTTCTCCGGTGTTCGACTTGCCACCGATACGATTCATGGCAATAGCGAGGGATTCGTGGGCCTCTTTGGAAATGGAACCGTAACTCATGGCCCCGGTTTTAAAGCGTTTCATAATCGCTTCAATCGGTTCCACTTCTTCGATGGGGATACTTTCCCGGTTTTTAAAGGTTAATAGTCCCCGCAGGGTGAAGAATTTTTGATTCTGTTGGTTGACCAGTTGGGAATATTTCTTAAAGAGATCGTATTTGCCCAATTTTACCGCTTGTTGCAGGGTATGAATGGTTTCTGGGCTAAAAAGATGGGCTTCCCCGTCCTTACGCCATTGATATTCACCGCCAATATCGAGGGTATGCACATTCACATCCCGGTCGGGGAAAGCGTGGCCGTGTCTGAGTAGGGATTCTTTGGCAATAATTTCTAAATCGGCCCCTTCAATGCGGGAAGCTGTCCAAGTAAAATAGCGATCGACTACCGATCGATTTAAGCCAATAGCCTCGAATATTTGCGCCCCACGGTAGCTTTGCAGGGTAGAAATGCCAATTTTAGAGGCCACTTTAATTACGCCCTTGGTGGCGGCTTTTATGTAGTTTTTACAGGCGGTCTGGTGGTCAACTCCCACCAATAAACCTTCCTCGATCATACTGCCGAGGGTGGCAAAGGCTAGATAGGGATTAATCGCACCGCAACCATAACCGAGGAGAAGGGCGTAGTGATGTACTTCCCGGGGTTCGCCGGATTCCAAGACAAGACCGACTCTGGTGCGGGTTCCCTGCCGGATGAGATGATGGTGTAAACCAGCAACCGCCAGCAGTGAGGGAATCGGGGCGTGATTTTTATCGATACCTCGATCGCTTAAAATAATAATACTCGCGCCCGCTAAAATTGCCTCGTCCACCTCTTGACAAATTGCCTCAATTGTGCTACGCATCCCCTCGACTCCCGAAGTGGGATCGAAGAGAATGGGAATAGTCACGGTTTTAAATTCGCTATTGCCCTGTAAACGCGCTAATTGGGCGTTAGTGAGGATGGGAGAGTTAAGTTTAATCAGGTGACAGCTTTCCGGCTGCGGATCCAGGAGATTTCTCTCCGCACCGATAGTGGTGATGGGAGAGGTGATAATTTCTTCGCGAATCGAGTCAATCGGGGGGTTAGTGACTTGGGCGAATAACTGCTGAAAGTAATCATAAAGCAGTTTTGGCCGATCGGACAAGACGGCTAGGGGTGTATCGGAACCCATGGAACCCACTGCTTCCACTCCATCCCGGCCCATGGGAGCTAATAAAAGACGTAATTCCTCAAAAGTGTAACCGAAAGCAGTTTGCTGTTGGATTAGGGAAACAGCAGTTTCCGGTGGAGCAGTTTCCACCGCCGGTAAATCATCTAAATTGACTAAATTTTCGTTTAACCACTGGCGATAGGGATGAGCTTTGGCAATAGCTTCTTTTATCTCCTCATCGGCCACGATACGACCTTCTTTCATATCCACAAGGAACATCCGGCCGGGTTGCAGACGACCTTTTAAAGCGACGCGTTCCGATTCAATGGGTAAAACTCCCGCTTCCGATGCCATAATTACTAGGTCATCCTTAGTGACGTAGTAACGGGAAGGACGTAAACCATTGCGGTCTAACACTGCTCCCATCATCGTACCATCGGTAAAAGCGATCGAGGCCGGACCATCCCAGGGTTCCATCAAACAGGAATGGTATTCATAAAAGGCTTTTTTCTCATCACTCATCGATTCGTGGGCTGCCCAGGGTTCAGGAATCATCATCATGACAGCGTGAGGGAGAGAACGCCCCGATAAAACCATTAATTCTAGGGCATTATCAAAAATTAAGGAGTCACTACCCTCGATATTAATAACCGGCTGGATTTTTTTAATGTCTTCCCCGAATAAGGGTGAGGCAAACATCGACTGACGGGCGTGCATCCAGTTAATATTACCTCGCAGGGTATTAATTTCGCCATTATGGGCAATATAACGGTAAGGATGGGCGCGTTCCCAACTGGGGAAGGTATTGGTACTAAAACGGGAATGGACTAATCCTAAAGCGCTTTGAAAGTCGGGGTCGTGTAAATCAGGGAAATAGTCACCCACCTGTACCGGCATTAACTGCCCTTTATAGACAATGGTACGACTAGAAATACTGCAAGGATACCAGTAACGATTAAAGGATTGACGATTGAGGTGGGAACGCTTGCGAATAACGTATAATTTGCGTTCAAAGGCCAGATCATCGCTTAAATTGGCATCGCGTTCGATAAAAACCTGTTCGATAAAGGGTTCGGTAGATCTGGCCGAATTGCCTAAACTAGAGTTATCCGTGGGAACATCACGCCAACCGAGAACTTTTAACCCCTCTTCGGCGGCGATTTTCTCGAATTCCTGGCGACTTTTCCCGCGAATTTCGGCATCAGGGGCAGTGTAGAGCATTCCTACCCCGTATTGTCCCGCTGCTGGTAAGGTAAAACCTAGATTGCTGGTCACTTTCCGGAAAAATAGGTCAGGGATTTGGCATAAAATACCCGCCCCATCTCCGGTATTTTTTTCCGCACCGCACGCGCCACGGTGATCGAGGTTTAGTAGAATTGTCAAGGCCTGTTCAACAATATCGTGGGACTTTTTACCGGTTTTATGAACGATAAAACCGACACCACAAGCATCATGTTCAAATTGGGGATCGTATAGTCCTTGTTTCCGTGGAGTTTGATTGTTATTCATTTTGTCTGATAGCCTAGCAGTCTGGAAGGGAATGGCCTAGAGGGTGAGCCAGAGTAGCGATTCTAGGTATATCAATTCTGTATCCAGACTGGACCTTCGGTCTTATATCTTAAGGAAATGTTTCGATGTGACAAGGGTTCCTCTCGCTGCTTTACCCCCTGATCGAGATCGCTTTTCCGATACAAGTTCGATCGCTCCTATAATCGAAGAAATACTCGATCGCTATCTCGATTCCGTTCGATTGATTCTTGCTGCTCTCTCCCGCCATTTTTTTGAATTTTCTGTAATTACCTCGCCCATTGTTCGGGCTTTTTCCGCCGCATCTCGCGCCATTTCCAGAATTTCCTCTAGTTCCCGTTCATTTAGTCCTGTTTCTTTTCCTTCCATCACCTTAAACCCTGCAAGCGATTTTTAACCTTATTCTAGTCTCTAAAATACGTCCGAGTTATGATCGCTTAACTCTAGAGCTAAAGTAGAGATAGGGTTTAATTGGAGCTATGTATGGAAGCGATCGAATTTAGGACGGTTATTCATAACGGTCAAGTGAGCGTTCCCCCCCGATATTCTTCTCGATGGGAAGGTAAGATGATACGGGTGATTGTTGTGGATGACTCGGAAATCGTCCCCGATCCGGGCCAGAAAACTGAAAAAACCATGTTCGAGGCGATTTCTTTAAATACACGGGGATTTACATTCGATCGGGACGAGGCTAATGCTCGATAAAGTTTTTATCGATACTAATGTCTTAATTTACGGGTATTCTGAGGATGAGCCAGATAAACGACAGCGAGCGATTGATTGTGTTCGATCGGGTGAGGCTTGGATTAGTACACAGGTTTTAAATGAAACGATAAATGTATTAAAACGGAAATTTTCCCTAAGCTATTCGCAAATTCGAGAAACTGTACAAGAGCTTTCCGAGGGATTCCCAATCGTCCTCGTTTCTGTTAATACGATAGAGATGGCATTGAATCTAGCGGAACGCTATCAATATAGTTACTTTGATAGTTTAATAATAACTTCGCTAGTAAGGCTAACTGGAAAAATTTAGTAGAGGTTCAAGGTCGCTTGCAGTATCAACCGAAACCGATTAATAACTCCCAAGAATACGAGCGATTTTTAAGCATAATTGAAGGGATGATGTCACGGGAGTTAAGCAATGACGAAGGACTATTATTTGATTTATTGGTGTTATTAGTGGAAGAATACGAGCAGAAACATTATCCGATCGCCCGAACAAATCCTACCGCTACGTTAGAATCTTTACTGCATGAATTCGATATCGATAGGGAGTGTCTTACCGATATTTTCGGCGATCGGGATAGAGTAGAATCGGTGATAGGGGGGAAACAGGCGATCGCTCCCTCTCAAGCCGAGTCTCTAGCCGAATTTTTTAATCGTTTAAGTGCGAAACTGGCGTTAAGCGCCCGTGATTTTCTCTTGTAGCCTCATTTTTCCTTCGGGGACTGAGGGGGGAAGACCATATAACAAATCCTTACTTTCTTCATAGCTTTAGATTAATTAAGATAATGTTACAAAACTTTATGAAAAAGGCGTAGTATGATAATTTACGCCAGTAAAGCGAACACAATAAGGAGCAACACCCATAATGCAGTCGGCCAAGATGTTGCTGACAGTCCCCAAAGAGTATTTAAAAGCACCGGGGGGCTTCAACCCAAACGTTACCATGTTTTTTAGTGCCTTGAGCCTAATAACCCTATCTACCTGTGGCTATTGGCTATGGTCCTGGCCGGACTTGATTTGTTTTAGTGCTAATGTCCTCGCTTTACATTTATCGGGGACAGTTATCCACGATGCCTCTCATAATTCTGCCCATAGCAATCGGGTATTTAATGCTATTTTAGGTCATGGCAGTGCTTTAATGCTCGGTTTTGCCTTTCCGGTCTTCACTAGAGTCCATTTACAGCACCACGCTCACGTTAACGATCCCGAAAATGATCCAGATCATTTTGTCTCCACTGGTGGACCGTTGTGGATGATTGCGGCCAGATTTTTTTATCACGAAATCTTCTTTTTTAAGCGGCAACTCTGGCGAAAATACGAACTGCTGGAATGGTTCCTCAGTCGTCTTTTTGTGGCTACCATAGTCATCGTCGCCTGTCAATATGGTTTTATCAGCTATGTGATGAATTTTTGGTTTGTTCCCGCTTTAGTGGTGGGAATTGCCCTCGGTTTATTTTTTGATTATCTTCCCCATCGTCCTTTCCAAGAGCGTAATCGTTGGAAAAATGCCCGAGTTTACCCAAGTCCCCTCTTAAATCTGCTGATTTTAGGGCAGAATTATCATCTCGTGCATCATCTTTGGCCGTCGATTCCCTGGTACAAATACCAACCGGCATACTATGCCACTAAACCGCTTTTAGACGCAAAAGAGTGTGAACAGTCTTTAGGTTTACTGCAAGGTAAGAATTTCTGGAGTTTCCTCTACGATGTCTTCTTGGGGATTCGCTTTCACTCCCATTCTTCTAAAACTTCTTGATCTCATTTATCGTAATGGTGAGGTACAAAGTTTTCATTTGAGGGAGTCGGTGGTCGATTTTATGAGAAACTCTCTATCTGTACTGGTTTTGTTGTCAACTTGATTTTTTGAAGGAGGATTTTATGGGTCAACATTGGGGAAAAGCCTTAATTTTAACAACAACTTTCTTGACAATTAACATCAACTATGCTAGGTCTTTAACCTTTGGTGAGGCCGTTGGTATTGGAGCGGGGGCCTTGTTAATCAACCGGGTGGTACAGGATAATAGACAACGTTATCGATTTGTGCCACCAGAGCAAGAATTTCAGCGCGGACTAGAGGACGGTTTTAACTTTGCCCGCTATGATAATCCGCGCAATTCCAGAGACTACGATGACGGTTTTATCGAGGGACGAAGACGGCGGGAGTCGGGTTGGTCCAGTCCCAACCGGAGAAGTTAATTATTTTTTTGGTCTGCGTCCCACTTCGGCGGTTTCTTGAATGGAAAATATCCTCAATTTGCCGTCGATGGGAGCGACTTTAGCCACTGCTTCTGATGCCACTATATAGTTATCACCCTCGGTGTTGGTAATATTGACTACCCGCTCGCGAGTGATAATCGCCATCTCGTCATTAGCAAGAATATCCACGTCCCAATTCTCAGAAAGAACCTCTATACTTTTGATATTTTTGTAGGATTCCTCTAAAAATATTTTATGTTCCGTGATGCCATCTAACTCAAAAATTTCGGTACTAGCATCGGTTTTAATGGTCAATTGCGAGGAAATAAACGGGGCATAGTGTTTGAGGATTAGGGCGATATTTTTATCTTTAATAGCGGTTTCAATGTCTTGAATCATTGCTTTAATTTCCGCTTCACTGATTTTTTGTCCCCCATCGCGATTACTCGATTGTTTCACTGGCACTATCGAGGGACTAGCATGGACAAAAGGGGGGGAGATGCTGGGGAGAAGGGATAAACCGAGCAATAGAACAATTAATTGGGGAGAACGCATAATTTAATAAACTTGGTAAATTCAACCCGAATCATAGCATTTTCTCGTTACCGAATAAATCCTCAAGGTGAAAGTCCCCGGTTAGGGAAGCTAAGAGAGCAAAATTCTGGCTGTGCAAAGTCTAGGTTGATCCTTTAGCTATTTTTGCTTGATATTTCTAGAATAACAGGGGTATGATCGCTAGGTTTTTCTTGTTTTCTGGGTTCTCGATCGATCAGACAATTAACGGCTTTTTCGTATAGCTGAGGAGTTAAATAAAGATGATCAATTCGCCAACCTCGGTTACGAGCAAAACCACCGCTGCGATAATCCCACCAACTATAATGTCCTGCTGCCGAGGTGAATTTTCTAAAGGCATCTTGTAAACCAATTTCTAAGACCTTTTCTAAAGCTTCTCTTTCTTTAGCTGAAGACATAATATGATTTTCTTTGCCTTTGGGATCATAAATATCTTTATCTTCTAAGGCAATATTAAAATCACCACAGATACATAATTCTTGGGGTTGAGAATTAATTATTTTATCTAGATATTTCCTAAGAGTTTCTAACCATTTAAGCTTATAAATATACTTGTCACTATCTAGGGAAGAACCGTTAGGAACGTAGAGATTAATAATCCGAATATCGCCGATTACTCCAGTAATTAACCGTTTTTGTTCGTCTAGTTCTCCCGTTAAATTTTCGCCGATAATGGGACTAAATCCCACAGTGATATCGTCCAGGGGTTTCTGGCTAAAAATCGCTACACCATTATAGGCTTTTTGTCCAGAAATATAGAGATGATAACCCAAAGATTCAAAAGCTTCTCTGGGAAAATCTCGATCGATTACCTTAGTTTCTTGCAAGCATAAAACCTCAACGGGATTGAGTTGTAACCAGTTAATTACCTGCTCTTGTCGGCTGCGAATCGAGTTGACATTCCATGTGGCGATTTTCATAGCTAAAAACCGAGAATTTTTCTCACACTTCCTCAGCAAAACTACTGCGACGCACAAACTCAAAGGGACCGGCGATCGAACCCCAGACTAATTGATCGGTTTCGGGATCTAAACCGCGATCAACGCTAATTAATCCCTGTTCACTAATTTCAAAACTATTATCCAAATAAGTCATTCTATCTTTGCGAAAGATTAAACATTGTTTCCCCGGTTTCACCACCCCTTTAAAACTGTTACCTGTCCAAGTTACATTCATATCACAACCCGGCATCGGTTCTAATAGGTCTAAGCTGAGATTTTTGAGACGTTGGGGTTCTCTAGAAGCACCAAAAAAGTTAGCTTCCTCTTTAACTTTAAAGTTTTCTAGTTCAATATGGTCATCGACTACCGATAATTTAAATACTCGCAAACGATAGGGAGTATTGAGCATAAAATCGTAGGCCTGCTCTAAAAATAAACTGGTTCCTTTCAGTAATTCATCGGGTAAAGGACGCATACACACGCGAATATGGGCAAAAAAAGGCGGATTAGCAAAAGCTTGTTCTTGATTACTAAAATCCGCCGCCATCCAGCGTGCTAGGGTTTTTATATCCGTGGAATGAGTCATAATTGTTGATATTTTAATGGTTATTAGCTAGCAGCCATTAGCTAGTTAATCGCTCTGATAAATTTTCACTGATTACTGATAACTATGCCCCGACAATTGTTATTGTGCAGTTACTTTAATTTCGATATCGGCACTAACTTCGGGATGGAGTTTGACTTGTACTTTATAGACTCCCAATTGACCGATATCGGGGACGGTAATACCACGGCGATCGATTTCTAATTTAGCATTTTCTAGAATAACCGTAGCCACATCTTGACTGGTGACAGTACCGAAAATTGCCTCGTTTTCACCCACCTGTTTAGGGATGGTGTAGGGACTGAGTTTTTCGATCGCAGTTTTTCTGGTTTCCGCTTCTTGTTTTTCGGCAAGGAGACGTTGACGCTCTTTTTCTTTCCTAAATTCTGCCTGTTTAATCGCACCCTTGGTGGCTAAAACGGCCACCCCTTGGGGGATAAGGTAATTGCGCGCATAACCGGGTGCCACTTCCACCACATCGCCATTTTCACCCAATTTGCTGACTTTTTGATTGAGGATAACCTGCATTCGTTTCGCCATGATCTTGACCTAAAACAATAGTTCCAAAACCTTTATCATACCATGCAATCGTTTTTATCTGTCCTCCCATCCGGACCATCAGTTAGCTATGGAAAAACTACTTGAACAATCCGAGTCTCCCCAAAAGGAAAACTTCGTACCTCACCATTAAGATAACTGCTGTATTCAGTTTTCTTACCCGGTGTCCGTCAACCAGAAGGAATAGCGATAGCTGGTCAAAACCACTAAGATAGGACGGCGAGAGTAACTTAAGACGATTTTTTTGGTAAGATCAAAGCTAAACTAACCATCACGCCCTCTTGAGGGAATATTTATTTATGAGCGATATAGGGTTTATTTTGACGATAATCAACAATTTCCTGCAAATTTACTCGGTAATCCTAATTGTTAGGGTTTTACTGACTTGGTTCCAAAATGCTGGTTGGGCCTATCAGATTATGTCTTTTCTCAGTCCGATTACCGATCCCTATTTAAACCTTTTTCGCTCGATTATCCCACCCCTAGGCGGGATGGACTTGTCCCCGATTCTCGCATTCCTGCTGCTCAACGTTGTTCAGAGTGTCGTAGCCACAGGGGCCACCAGTCTGGTCAGTAGCGGTTTCTAAATCCGCGGATCCACACTACTGGTAAAACCGGAAGCTTTGAATTTTTCCAGTCGCAGGGGGGTTGGTTGATTGGTAGAAACAGAAATTCTGATCTCGAAATCACTAATCCCCGGTGGCACTTCGGGAATTGCCCCGACTCGGCTACGATTTTGTAAAGCTGGTTCCCCGTTAGCATCGTAAATCCGACCAAAAACATCGGCATCATAGACGGTTTTTCCAGAATTATTTTTAGCTTTGCCGGTGATTAAAAAACAATTAGCCGGAAAACTGGTTCCCCCACTGGTGACACTCCCCTCGGCTAATTCGGGGGGACAGTCTTTGTAAGATACATCTAATAGTTGAATTGGGGTCAAAGCTTGAGCAGTAGGGATGATAAGCCAGCTAGACAGCCAGAAGAGAACAGAAAGCAGTAAAACGGTGAGCGAGCGTGGTGTCATAGATCAGTGATTTTACGGTATGATTTCCCCAATACTTAGATTATCGTGGATCGTCACCCTTTGAAATCAGCTTTTTTAGGACTCTCATGGATCGAGATGAGATTGAAACCACTCTCAAAGCGGCTTTTCTCCAGTGTGAGGCTTTATTATGTCCTCTCAATCAACAACAAAAAGAAATTTTGTTAGAGGTGTTTTTTGAGCAAAATTCCCTCGCTGATGGCAATCCCCTCGACGAATTAACATCTATGCAAAGGGAGATTTTACTGGAATTTATCCTCAAACAAGAACGGGAAAATTTAGCTTGGAAAAGTTCCCTCCTCAATGATTGGCTTAACGATCGCCCTTCCGGTGCGGTACAATTTATCCGCGATCAGTATGGCTTGGCTTGGTTGAACAGCATAAAACCGATTCATTGGCAAGAATATTTACAAAAATTAAGGTTAACCAGAGAAAAATTACAGGTGGGAGATACGATCGAGGTGTCTAATGGATTATGGGAATGGATTCCCGCAGACGCTGCCGATAGTTGCGACTGGTTTCCCTGTGAGGTAATAGAAGTAAATGAAAGTGAGGATGATTCCCCCCCTGTTAGTTGCCGTATTCGCTTTCAAAACGGTGAAGAATGGCAAATACAAGGAATATATCAGTGGAATCGCCCTAATTGGCGTTTTCTGACTTGAAGGAAGATCACTGCTCGGTTATCGGCTAAAATTAAGAACTGTAAAGAAAACAGATAAATTTTATGGCCGCTAAAGTTGAGATCTATACTTGGAGTTCCTGTCCTTTCTGTATCCGCGCTAAAGCATTACTCAAGAAAAAAGGAGTGGAGTTTACCGAATATTGTATCGATGGTGATGAACAAGCGCGAGCCAAAATGTCCGATCGAGCCAATGGTCGTACAAGTGTACCACAAATTTTTATAAACGCTCAACACATCGGGGGCTGCGATGACATCTATGCTTTAGATAGAAGTGGTGGTTTAGCTCCCCTGTTGCAGAATTAAGGATAAAAACTATTAATGAAACTAGCCTTTATTATCGATCCGATCGAGTATCTAGATCCAGGCCATGATACCAGTGTAGCTATTATGGAAGCGTCCCAATTATTAGGTCATGAAGTCTGGATTACTTCCATCACCGATCTCAGTGCGATTGCGGGAAAAGCTTGGGCAAAACTAACTAAAATTGAACTGGTTCCTGTGGAGTTAAAAGATAATCATTGGGTGGCTGTATCTCAATGGTATCAAAGACAAGAGACAGTTTTTACCTGCCTAGAAAACTTCGATTTTGTCTGGATGCGAAAAGACCCACCCGTGACAATTGCCTATCTTTATGCCACCTATTTATTAGACTTGATTGACCCCAAAAAAACTCAAGTAATTAACTCAACTAGGGGTTTACGCCATGCCAACGAAAAGTTATATACGATTCACTTTGCTCAGGTAATGCCCGCCACAATTGTTTCCCAAGATAAAGCGACGATTAGGGAATTTGTCAACCAAAAAGGGGCGGCAGTTATGAAACCTTTGGGTGGCAAAGCAGGGGAGGGAATTTTATTTCTTAGTCCCGAAGATCGCAATCTTAATTCAATGATTGAAATTAGCACAAAATGGGGACAAGAACCGGTAATGATTCAAGATTATTTACCAGCTGCCAAAGAAGGAGATAAACGCATTATTGTCCTCAATGGTGAACCGATCGGGGCAGTTAATCGCATTCCCACCGGTTCAGAATTTCGCGGTAATATGGCCGTGGGTGGACGAGTAGCAAAAACAGAAATCAGCGATCGAGAATTAGAAATCTGTGCCACTTTAGCCCCAAAATTACGAGAAGATGGCCTATATTTTGTCGGATTAGATGTGATTGGTGGCTATCTCACGGAAGTTAATGTCACCAGTCCCACTGGCATTCGCGAGATCGATCGATTAAACAATGTTAGCTTAGGTCAACAGGTAATTAAATGGCTAGAAAATTTTGCTTGTGCCAAGGCTCTGTCTTGACACACAATATTTAAGGCTCTTTATTAAAATATCCTTCAGGTAGAACCTGAATAAAGGGTTCCCAGGTAGAACCTGGGAACGAGATAAGAACTTAAATCTGATAACTGATAACTTACCCACTGATAACTGATAACTGATAACTGATAACTGTAAAAAAATGAATGCTTTATCAATACCGACGTGGATAGTTCATGTATCGAGTGTCGTAGAATGGATAGCGGCGATCTGGTTAGTGTGGACTTATAGCGAAATCAGTAGCGATCGATCGTGGCGAATGTTATCTTGGGGAATGTTACCCGCTTTAATTGGGGCCATGTGTGCCTGTACATGGCATTTTTTTGATAATATCAGTGCCTTATCCTGGTTAGTCACCCTACAGGCAGCCATGACTGTCTTGGGAAATTTTACCCTCTGTGCTGCCGGTTGGTGGCTGTGGCGTTCCAGTAAAATTAGCGTTAACAATGAATAAAGAGAGTTTATTTGCCATTTCCCTGTTTCCCTATCTGGGGTTTCTTTGGTTGATCACTCGTTCAGGAAAAATGCCCCGTTTAGCCTTAATTGGCTTTTATGTGCTGTTAATCTTCGTTTTTATCACCATTCCTGCTGGTATCTACGCCAAAATCCACTATGGTAAAGAATTAGCTAACGTCGATTGGTTGCACGGCAGCGCCGAACTTTTCCTCACCCTCTCCAATATTCTCGTCGTCCTAGGTTTTCGTCAGGCAATTTTAGCCAAAAAGGAAACAGAGAACAGGGAACAGTAAACAGTGAACAGTAATCAGTGAACTGACAACTCACATCTGATGACTGATAACTGATAACTGATAACTGATAACTGATAACTGAATTGTGATACAATCGCCCCAAAACGTCCCCGCGTCAGTCAAATATGTCCCCGATTACACCGTCCATCAGTGTCAACGAACCCAACCCGCAGGCTGCTATCCAGACTTTATCGGTAGTGGTTCCCATATATAACGAAGTGGACAGTATTCCCCATCTCGTCGAGAGTATCGCCTCGATTTTGCGTTCTTATCAAATTAACTACGAGATTATCTGTGTTGACGACGGTTCTAAGGACGGTTCTACCGAGGTTTTAACTAATTTAGCCAAAAATCGCGATGATCTCAAGGCGGTAATATTGCGACGCAACTACGGACAAACCCCCGCCATGGCTGCCGGATTTAATTATGCCACGGGACAGGTAATCATTACCCTCGACGGCGATTTACAGAACGATCCCAATGATATACCCCTATTATTGGCAAAATTGGAGGAAGGTTATGACCTCGTGAGTGGCTGGCGCAAAAATCGCCAAGATGACCAGGTAAAACGGCTTTTACCCTCAAAAATAGCTAATTGGCTGATTGGCAAGGTAACAGGGGTCAAATTACACGACTACGGTTGTTCTTTGAAAGCTTATCGAGCCGAATTAGTTGCCGATATGAATCTCTACGGGGAATTACATCGCTTTTTACCCGCATTGGCTTTTATTGAAGGGGCAAAAATAACCGAAATTCCCGTTAATCACCACCCTAGACGGTTCGGACAGAGTAAATATGGTTTAGGTCGCACAATTCGCGTGATTATGGACTTATTTACTGTCTTTTTTATGAAAAAGTTCCTCACCCGTCCGATGCACATTTTTGGACTCTACGGACTGTTATCGATGGTAGTGGGGATTATTTTAGGCACTTATCTGACTATTCTCAAACTCGGTTTCGGACAAGAAATCGGCGATCGACCTTTGTTAATCCTGGCCGTGTTATTCTTTTTAACTGGGGTACAATTACTCTGTTTTGGTCTTTTGGCAGAAATTTTGATGCGAACTTACCATGAATCCCAAAAACGTCCTATCTACCGCGTTCGTACTGTTGTCGGGGATAGGGGATTTTTCAGTGAACAGTGAGCAGTAATCAGTAATCAGTGAACAGTAAAAAGACAGTAGGAAGCTGCTATTTAATACTGCCCACTTAATACATACTGCACACTTAAGTAGGGAGGCACGATTATTTGTAGAATGGGTTAGCGGTAGCGTAACATGAGCGGGTGTTGGGTTTCATGCTTCAACCCAACCTACGTTCTGATAACTGATAACTGATAACTGATAACTGATAACTGAAAAAAATATGACTATTTGGGAACTTGATTTTTATTCGCGGCCGGTGGTGGATGAAAATAATAAAAAAAGATGGGAATTGTTAATCTGTGAAACTCCGGCAACAATCGATCGCCCCTCCGATACAATATTTAAATATGCCAGTTATTGTCCTAATACGATGGTTAATTCCCAATGGTTAGGAGAGGCAATTACTGCAGCTATCAAGGCAGCGGGAGTAACTCCCAAAAAAATTCGCTTTTTCCGTCGTCAGATGAATAACATGATTAGCAAAGCTTGCGAGGATATCGGTGTTCCCGCTTCCCCTAGTCGTCGCACTCATGCTTTAACGAGATGGATAGAAGAAAGAATGGTTAATTTCTATCCCCAAGAAGTTGGTTATGATCAAAATTTAACTAAAACTGCTTCCGTGAATTATCCCCCTTTAAATGCTGTTCCCCTTCCCGATGCTGTCCGGGGAGATAAGGCCGATAAATGGGCTTTTGTTACGCTAGAATTGTCTTCTTTTCATGATATAAAAGATTGGGATATTAGCTTCGGAGAAAATTTGCCTATACTAGGGATGGGATTAGATGAGAATCTAAAAATCCCCGGTTTAGTTATTTTTTCCCCCCGCGCTTTACCCCTAGCTGGTTGGATGTCAGGGTTAGAAATGGCCTATTTAAAGTTAGAAACTGGTTCCCGTCCCGTGCTACGTTTAGAAACGGGTGCTAGTGATAGCTGGATTCTCGTCAACGTCACTAATATCGAGACTTTAAAGGAAGCCAAAAACTTTGAAGAAGCTAAACAAAAAGCCAACAATCTGCATTTTTTAGCCGTTCAATCTAACCCTGAATCGCAATCCTTCGCCGGTTTTTGGCTATTACAAGAAGGCTCTCAAGAGTAAAGTTGAGTCAAGGTGGGTTTTCAATCCACCCCCACAGAATTAACTTAAAAATATTGTCTAGTCCAACTACCGTGTAACCCGTAGGGAATATGATGTTTAAGATGGATAACTGCTAGGGAATTAGTGATATCTTTAGCATCTAAGATTACCACATTCGATCGATGATTAGCCGCATCGTAGGTGACTACCAATAACCAACCATCATCTTCAGCAATTCCATCGGGTTTAGGCACAAAAATTGGTTCACCCGCAAATCCCTGGGGAGCAAAAGAATGTAACTGTTTTTCTCCCGTTAATAAGTCCAGTTTTAGGATTGCTTGCAAAGGAGCATTACCAGTGGCATGATGAGTGGCAGCGATGTATAAATAACGGTAATCTCGACCAACTTTTGCAGGATTAATGCTGGGAAACTCACAACAATGCTCTAGAATACATTCTCTCGTAACGGTATTTTCTGATAAATTTAGTGTAAATCGCCACAGATGTCCGGGAGCTAAACTATCAAAATCTACCGATTGAAAATTGCTATTTGAATCCAGTTGTGGTAAGGATTGATAACAAATAGAATCGATATAAATTTTTTCCCCTTGTTCAAAAGCATTGCTATGATGGAACACAAAACCCGATGGAGTTTCTAAAACTTTCACTTCTCCTTTGTTAGGATCCCGGGGGATAATAATAATCTTAGTTAACTTGTCTGGTTGATTAATAACGCATTCTCCCGCACCTTTTAACCCAAAAAGAAAAGGAAAAGGATTATAACTAACCGGGTTTTGGAAAAAGATAGCGTAGTGGGGAGTAATAACAAAATCGTGGATAAAACAAAAGCCGGGGATACTGTGGGTATGACGACGTAATAACTTACCCGTGGGACTAATTTCGTAGAGAGTAATAGCACTCGACAAACCCGTTTTGATGGCAAAATTTACCAGACAAGGTTGATGATTATCGAAGATACAAGCGGGATCGATGCGAGGATGAGCGGCAAAAGCATCGCCTTTTTCTAAGATACCATCGAGATAGTCTAAACCAATAGTATCAAGAGTTTTAGCATCGAGGCGATGGGGTTCGGCCGCTTCCCAAAGTGCCAGTAATTTATTACCCCAGTAGATAACATTAGTATTAGCAATATTTTTCAGACGCAAATCAAAAGCATTGCCGAAAATTCCCCCCGGTTTTTTCGTGCCGAAAACACCGCGATAAAGGGGTTTTCCCGCTTTCTGTTCCTGGAGATAACCCTGGGTTTTCACAAAACGATTACGATAATGTACACGCCCATGATTGAAGCTAATCGCGCTGATCATACCATCCCCATCGAAGGGATGAGCGATCGCAGTGCCAGCGATATCGAGTAAACCGGGGCCATTTTTAAAGACTGTACCCTGTAAATCGGCGGGAATTTGCCCCTCGATGTCTTCCACCTCGTAATCGTACTCGTTAGGTTGGGATTGATAGCCTTTTTGCCAATCCTGACGATTATAGGATTTTTCGCCAATTGTCGGAGTTAATACCATGATAGTTTTAAGTTTATATTTACTTTTCTTAACATAACTTAAAACTACCAGAGATAAAAAGAAGGGGGTGCCGAATCATTTATTCACCCCCTCTTTGCCGTCGTGTTATTTAACAAACAACATTTCTTGATAGGTAGGTAGGGGCCAGAAATTGTCGGCCACTTCTCCTTCCAGTGTGTCAGCATATTCGCGCACCTTATCCATCAAGGGACGGATCGTTTGAGCGGAATACTGCATATGTTCCTCGATCGAGTCAAAATCGTGTTTAGCCATGGCCGCACTCAGTTTGCTGACGCTATCCATCAGTAATTTAATTAGATTCGAGACGGTTTGGGCGCTTTCCTTATCCATCTCGATGCCGATCGCCACCGCATTAGCGATCGCCGAGGACAATTCTGACAAGTAGCGAACGGCAGCCGGATAAATAATCGTTTTAGCCATACTCACCACCAGTTTCGCCTCCACCTCGATGGCCAGCAAATACTGTTCCGCATAGACATCAAAACGACTTTCCAGTTCCACGGGGGTAAGCACACCCATGCGGGTAAACAGTTCTTCGATATAATCGGCCCTCAGCACGGGTAAAGCATCGGCAGTGGTGCGGAGATTAGCCAAACCGCGCTCTTCTACCGCCATTTTGTGCCATTCTTGGGAATATCCGTTACCTCCGAAGATCACATTTCTGTGTTTGTCCATGATCTCCTTGAGAACACCCTGGGCAGCAGTATTGAGGTCTTCCCCAGCTTTCATCCGGCTTTCTAGGTTATCCGCCACCCAAGTCAGGGAATCGGCTAGAATCGTGTTCATCGCCACCAGCGGCCCAGAAACTGACTGATTAGAACCCACAGCCCGGAATTCAAAGCGATTGCCCGTAAAAGCAAAAGGCGAGGTACGATTGCGATCGCCGGGATCCTTGGGGAATACCGGCAGAGTATCGACACCGAGATCCATCAACCCTGGGGCATCAGAACCCTCAATTTGTCCTTGGCTAATTTGGTCGAATACCTTTTCTAACTGACTGCCCAAATATACGGAAATAATCGCGGGAGGAGCTTCATTTGCCCCTAAACGGTGATCATTGCTGGCGGTAGCCACCACTGCGCGTAAAAGCGCCCCGTACTTGTGAACACCACGAATCACCGCCCCACAGAATAACAAAAACTGCATATTCGCGTGGGGAGTATCGCCCGGATCCAACAGATTACCCTGGGTAGCGTTGCCGACGGACCAGTTAACGTGTTTTCCCGAACCATTAATTCCCGCAAAGGGTTTTTCGTGCAGTAGGCAAACAAAACCGTGTTTTTTAGCCGTACTTTTCAGCAAAGTCATAATTAACTGCTGATGGTCACTGGCCACGTTAGCAGCCTCGAAAAAGGGGGCAATCTCGAACTGTCCGGGGGCGACTTCATTATGGCGGGTTTTGGCCGGAATGCCGAGGCGATACATTCTTTCCTCCACTTCCTGCATAAACACCTGAACCCGTTCGGGAATCGCACCAAAATAATGATCGTCGAACTGTTGACCCTTAGCGGCGGGTTTACCAAATAGGGTGCGACCGGTGAGCAGTAAATCGGGGCGACTATGGGCAAAATGAGCATCTACGAGGAAATATTCCTGTTCAGCGCCGCAGCTGGAGTTCACGGGGGCGACTTCCGTATGTCCTAAGAGCCTCAGCACCCTGGTGGCGGCTTTACTCATCGATGAAATCGAGCGTAAAAGCGGCGTTTTTTTGTCGAGGGCCTCTCCTGTCCAAGAGATGAAAACCGTCGGGATACACAGGGTTACACCATTATCCGTTTCCATGACGTAGGCGGGACTGGTGACATCCCAAGCGGTGTAACCCCGCGCTTCAAAGGTGGAGCGAAGGCCGCCGTTAGGAAAGGAGGAGCCGTCCGGTTCCCCCTGTACTAAGACTTTGCCCGTAAATTCTGTGATCACCGAACCATCGCTCTGCACGGAGATAAAACCATCGTGTTTTTCGGCGGTGGCGTTGGTCATCGGATAGAAGACGTGGGCATAGTACAGCGCCCCTTTGGACGTGGCCCAATCTTTCATCGCAGCCGCTACCGCACTGGCGATAGAAACGTCTAATTTTCCCCCGGTTAAAATCGTGTTTTTGACGGATTTGAATACATCTTTCGGGAGACTGGCCTGCATTTTGCTCAGGGTAAAGACATCGGTTGCCCACAGGGCCTCTAAACGTTGAGGAATTTTGCTCGGTAGGGGTTTACGGTCTGTGACTTGAGAGATAGCTTGAACACGCGTTCCATAACTCATAAGTATTTTTCCTATTTTGCTGTGTCGTGGATAAAGGGTTACTTTATTTAGGCGATGACAAGTTTCCTCCTAACTTTGATGTTGAATTCCGGTCAGAGGCTATTTATTCTCCGCTTAATAATTTTGATCCCACGGCACAAGCTTCTGTGCGGTTTTTATCTGCTTGCGCCCGCCTCTTTCCCGATCAATTAGCAACACCAGCCTTAATCTTAAGAACAGATAATCGGGAGATTTGTATCAAATCTTACAAACATCCCAAACCCGATCTTCCCCAAGCGATCGCACTGAGAAAACGGGTTTCTTTGAGAAACCCGTTTTCTGGACTTAAAAAAGCGATATTTGACAAAATCGGGGGGGGGGGTAAAATGCTGGTGGAATTTGCCCAAAATTGCCCATGAATTTTACAACTAACTTCAAATCTATCTCTCTGGCTGGTGTTGTCTTCGCCGGCACAGTTAGCGCGATCGCTGTACTGACTGTCCTCCCCGCCAGCGCCGCTTCCTTCAACTTCTTCCAAGGTGGCTACTCCGAAGGTGCTACCATCACCGGGATGTTTACCGGCGAAGATTTAAATAATGATGGTCTTATTAACTCCTTCAGTGGTGAAGTCACCGACTACATGATGTCATTCTCTGGCAACTCCCTCGTCCCCGCCTTCTCCCACGGGCTGCCTGACTTCTTCGGGTTAGTTTATGTACTGGGCAGCGATATCGGCAACTTTTTTGATTTTGACGGGATAGCTTCCAACGATGTCGCAACTTTCTACGGTGCGTCAGGTGGAACTAACCTCTATCCCGGTTCGCTAATTTCTGGCGGCAACGTCGGGACATTTGCCGGTGCGCTCGATACTACCAATGAATTCGTCACTGTCAACACCGTTCCTGAACCGAGTACTGTATTAGGTTTAGGATTGTTAGGCTTGGGTGCATTGGTTAAACGCCAGTTAAAGCCAAAGCAAGACAGCGACAAAGCTTAATTAGTTCCCCAATCCGTGTCATAGAAAACGGGTTTCTTTGAGAAGAAAACGGAAGAAAACTGATTTCTTTGAGAAACCCGTTTTCTGTTTAAGCGCCATTGGAACTGAGAAAACGGGTTTCTTTGAGAAGAAAACGGAAGAAAACTGATTTCTTTGAGAAACCCGTTTTCTGTTTAAGCGCCATTTGGACTGAGAAAACGGGTTTCTTTGAGAAGAAAACGGAAGAAAACGGATTTCTTTGAGAAACCCGTTTTCTGCTTAAGCGCCATTTGGACTGAGAAAACGGGTTTCTTTGAGAAACTTCTTTGAGAAACCCGTTTTCTGGACTTTTGGAGATCGCTAGGGATTGCTAACTCGCGCTAGACTAGATTAAGATAATTAATTAACTCCCAATCATTTGTTTAATCATGAGTCAAGCTGCTGCAATCAATACTAAACTAATTGATTCTCTTACTCAAATTATCCTTTCCTTAACTGACGAAGAACAACAGCTTCTGCTACAAAAAATCCAGCATCCAGCCTTATCTGATGTCGATTTTCATCAAGGTTTTCCCTTTGATGTTCAAATTCCTAATACAGAAACGCTCGCCGCCATTGAAGAAGTAGAAAAACATCCTGAGCGTCTTAAGCTTTATAGTAGCGTCGGGCAGATGTTCGAGGATTGGAACAGCGATTAAGACAACCCAAGTGCGGATTCCTGCCTTGATGCGTAGTGTCGAAGAAATTAAACTTGAATGGAGTTAAATATGGATTTTGTAGTCGCGCAGCTAGAAAACGGGTTTCTCAAAGAAACCCGTTTTCTCTCAAAGAAACCCCTTTTCTGGACTGTCAATCTCTTGTCTCGATTAATTCGGGGACAAGTTCGGGAATAAAACCCGGTTCAGCTAAAGAACCAGTAACATGATGTTCAAAGACTTCTGCGGGGGGAAAAGTTTTCTTGACTTCCTGAGATTGCGGATCCGTAGAAGGTAGCCATTTAATTAGGGGTAAAGGTAGGAGAGTAGAGAGATTAGTAATCACCACCAATAACCAAAGGTTATCAAAATTAGTTTCGGTGACTCCCAACCAATGGGTTAATAAAGCGCCGATTTCTTGGGAAACTAATCCCGACATATTCCAGATAGACATTAATAAAGCGAATAGAGATGCTTCAATGCCCACGGGACAAAGACGCGCTGATAAAATTAAGACGGGTAAAAAGGCAATTTGTCCCATGACGGTGAGGATGAGACTATCCCCCAAACTAAACCAATGATCGTCAATACCGAGCGCTCGATTAGTATGGGTAACTAGGATTAGGGTAGTCATCCCTAAAAGCGCAGAAATCACCGTACTCCAACCCAAAATTAAACGAAAGGAAATCGCTTTTAAAAACCGTTGATATACCCAGATCCCCAGGATCGAGGCTAAACTGGTGACTAAGCGCACTCGTCCTAAAAATTCCGGTTCAAATCCTAACTCGTTGGTGGTGAAGTAAAAAAAGGCAGAATCGGCGCTAGGAGTAGCCTGCCAGAGAAAAATAAAGGCAGTGGGTAATAAAATTGATTTTTGTCTAATTGCTGACCATAATTGCCCGATTTGCTCCTTGACTTTCGGCGTGGATTGTGCTTCATCATCATTATTCTTGATTTTTTCCTCTGTAATTAAAAATGCCATGGCTGAGGCAATCAGGGGAAAAATAGCCGTGAGAGCGAAGACAGGACGAGTACCGAGGTGTGCCAGTAACCAACCCCCCAGATAAGCCGTAATTAAACCGCCTAAAGCCGATATTCCCCAAGTTAAGGACTGTAGAGAACCGGATTGAGTGAAGGACTCTTTGCGCGCTCTTTCTACTACCAAAGAATCGACGATGACATCACTAATGGTGACAGAAAGGGAACCAAGCAGGATCGCGGCCATCGCTTGCCAAGCATTCTCCACCACAGTGGCTAGGGCCAACCAAGCTAAAACCCCGAGAATTCCCGATAAAATTAGGTAGGGCCGACGACGATAGCCGAAAATAGGCAAACCATCCGAAAGAAAGCCAAAAGCTGGTTTAATCACCCAAGGAATCGCCGCCACTCCGATTAATGCCCCCATCTGAGAGGGACTCAAGGCCAAATCGTCTTTTAAAAAGAAGCTAACCGCTAATCGGGAGAGTCCGAGAATGCCCTGCACGAAATAAACCCCTAAAATGCCAATTAATTCGGGATTGGGGTCATTTCCGAACAAGATACTCTCTTTAAGGAATTTTTTCCCGCGATCGATGCCAAGGCGATTAATAAGCATGAAGTTTCATAAATATTTGTTACTGTCTCTATAATAATGATTGAGCGCTCGATCGGTGCGTTAGCTGTTAGGGTTTGACTGTTGAGGTTGAGGTTTTGGCGGTTGGGTATTGGGTTTTAGGGTTTTAGTTGAATTTCCCCGCTCCCCACTTCCCCATCCCCAATCGGGATAACAGACTTGTTGTAATGTTATGTGGAAAGTTTCTTGCGATCGCTATGTCAATATAGAGAAAGATTTTTAAAAAAGTGTATATTTGGTGTCATATATAGAAAGTTACCGTCTAATATGGTTAGGGTTCTGCTTCTACTCAAGCTTGAGTGTTAGCCTATGTCAACAAGGAGTAGCTTATGGATTTTGATCCAGGAAAAGAAACTTTCGAACTGTTATTAAATTCTCTAAAAGACAATAAGACTGTTCATCTTAATAAGTAGTCGTGCAAAATTAATTTCCTAGTGAAGATAGGCAAGAGGCAAGGGGCAAGAGGCAAGAGCGGGGTTAGATATGTGTAATTAATTTTGCTTAGGTACTTATAATCTGGACAACAATGGGCTTGCAATTGGCAGCAATTGGATGGCTCATAACCTCTGAAAATGCACGAGCATACTTGGCAATGAACAAAAAAATTATTCGGTTTTTATTGCTTGCTGTCGTCTTTTTGTTTGTTGCTCATATTTTCATGATAATTGACACTGTCACAGCGTCCGAAAGATTAGCTAAAGCTATTACAGAGAATGCATTCTATACAAAGTTTATTAACAATGAGGAAACTTTTAAGTTATACTCTTTAAATCGATTAACAGTTTCAGTAAGAGTGTTATTTACTACTATATTGTATTTGACTTTAGCCTTCTTAATTGTGTCTGCTGGGAAATATCCCAAAAAAACTGGTAATTAGCCGTAGGGTGCGTTCCCTAATGCAAGTCCTACTACTGCACCGATCGATTTTTGAGAACGCACCTTACTCATGTATTCCCGCCAGTAAACAGAGCCTGGTTTAACAATTTCTGGCACAGGAATAGATTGCATTGCCCACCTAGACTTTCAGGCACTGACCACTGTAGCTTGTCCTTTAGGTAAGGTAATCGGAACAGGTGCTTTGGAATTAGCAAAAGATAGCCTCACAGCTTCCGAGCAACTTTTAGCCCGATTTCCAGATGTTCAAAGTAGTTTAAGGCTGACCGCTGAAATAACTGATAACTGAGAAAACGGTAGCAATTTCTACCAAAAGTCAGAATAAAATTCGTTATCGTCATAAGGTCATGACGGAATGTAATTAAAAACAGAAAGAATGCGGATCGAGCAGTTGCAAGCCTTTTTAGCCGTAGCCGATACGGGCAATTTCGGTCAAGCCGCGCGCCAGTGTGGAGTCACCCAATCGACTATCAGCCGCCAGATTCAATCCCTAGAAACCGATTTGGGCTTACCTCTTTTTCATCGTACCGCCCAAGCGAAATTAACCATTGCCGGGGAGAAATTACTGCCCCGGGCGAAACGAATTTGTCAAGAATGGACAAATGTTCACGAGGAAATCACTGACCTAAAGGCAGGAAAACAGCCGGAGTTGTGCGTGGCGGCGATTCATTCCGTGTGCGCCCACTATTTACCGCCGATTTTGCCGAAATTTTGTGCTGAATACCCAGAAGTTCAGTTAAGAGTTACAGCCCTAGGCAGTGATCGCGCTTTAAAAGTGCTGCGGGATGGTTTAGTAGATCTGGCGTTGGTAATGAATAATCGTTTTCTCACCTCTAGCCCGGAGATGGTGGTAGAAATATTATATGAAGAAGCGATCGAAATTCTCATGGCCGCTAATCATCCCCTTGCCCAATACCAAGAAGTGCCATGGTCGGAATTAATCCCCTATCCGCAAGTGGTTTTCAAAGATGGCTACGGAATGCAAAGATTAGTACAAGAATGGTTTTCCCGTCAGGATGCCCACCTGAAAACTGTCATGGAATTAAACACCCTTGATGCTTTTCGCGGTGTGGTGCGTCAGGGTAATATTATCGCTCTTCTGCCCCAATCTGCCCTGATGGAGGCTCGTGGCGATGCCACCCTCGCCATTCGTCCTCTTGCTTCCCCTAGGGGCGAAAATCCCCATCTTAATAATGGTAAATTTAGTCATCGTCTCACCCGTCAGGTAGTCCTTGTCACCACTAGCGATCGCCTACAGATACCACCGATCGCTCATTTTTGTCAATTAGTGCGGCAAATAAAGCAAAGTATGATTAAAAACCTAGAAAATCACCCCGTCCAGCCTTAGCAATCCCAATCAATCCTATTTACTCTTTATTTTCTTCCTTGAGATGAGCGATACTTTTCGAGAATTATTAAAAGCGATCGGTAGTGGCACCCATACGGGCAAAAATCTAACCCGTCCTGAAGCGGCGATGGCCACCAAGATGATGTTAACCCAAGAAGCAACCCCGGCCCAAATCGGTGCTTTTATGATTGCCCATCGCATTAAACGCCCCACCAGCGATGAATTAGCGGGAATGCTTGATGCCTACGCCGAGCTTGGCCCGCAAATAACCCTAGAATCAGCCTCTTTTCAGCATCCGATCACTATTTTTGGCAATCCCTACGATGGACGCTCTCGCACTGCCCCGGTTACTCCGATCACTACTTTAATCTTAGGGTTGGCAGGGGTTCCCGTAGTCCTGCACGGGGGCGATCGAATGCCGACTAAATACGGTATTTCCCTCAAGGAAATCTGGCAGCAATTAGGAGCAGATTTTAGTCAATTATCCTTAGCAGCAGTGCAAGACTGTTTAATCACCACAGGATTGACTTTTTTCTATATTCCGCGCCATTTCCCTCTAGTACAGAATTTCATCACCTATCGGGAGCAAATCGGTAAACGTCCGCCCATGGCCACGGTAGAGTTAATGTGGTCGCCTTTTGTCGGTAATATTCATCAGATATCGGGTTTTGTTCATCCCCCCACCGAGGAGCGTTTTCGCGAAACTTTTGCCCTGAGAAATATCTCTCATTTCACCACTGTGAAAGGATTAGAGGGCAGTTGTGATTTAGCCTGTAATCGGACGGCGATTATTGGTCTGGGAAATCCCACCGATCCGCCTTCCTTTCAGCGATTTTTCCTAAATCCTCGCGATTATGGCTTCTGTCCCTCAGATTATCCCCTCGAATCTTTAGAGATGCTCACCGCTAAATTAAAGGGTTTATTAGCTGGAGAAAATAATGAATTAAGCGATGCGGCAATTTTTAACGGTGGTTTTTATCTTTGGCGCTGTGGAATTGTCCCAGATATCCCCACGGGTTTCCAGCAAGCACAACAATCTTTACAGTCGGGAAAAGCCCTGGCTAAATTAGAACAAATCTGTAATTATCTGGAAAGTCAGGAATAGATAGGGTTTGCGGCAAAAAGTTTTTCGTGGGTGTAGGGTTTTACCGATTTTGAGGTAGTCAGTTACCTAATTTTCAGGGAAAAAGTCCCGGAATTTTACCCCCGATCACTGCAAGGGTCAGCACTTTTTGAGGTCAAAAAAGTCTAAAAGCCTTATCTAATACTAAATCCGTTAAATACAGGCTAGTTATGAGGAGAGGCACTCATGCAAGAGGCAACCCCCCCGAAGTCGGGGGGGCAAGGGGGGGTCGAGGGGAATAAATAATCAGTTTTTAATAACTGGATTTAGTATAACAAGGTTTTTAGATTTATTCAGCCAACCCTAGATAGGGTTTGCGGCAAAAAGTTTTTCAGCAGACCCTAATTCGAGAAGTTGGGCTAAGAAGGTAAACCCCAGACTTGGTGTAACTTCTAGGTTTACAGATCGATACTTTTGAGAAAAAAATTTTCCCAACTGCATCATTTCCTCGCTTAAGTGGGAAAGCTATGACTACGGAAAACGATTTAAAAGTTTCTAATTCCTATCACAGTCGCCGTAGAGAAGCCATCATGTCTGCAATTAATCCCTCGACGCTCGAAACTGAATTTATCTCTCCCTCTTTTTCTGTCCTAAAATTGAAGGAAAACTCGATCGACCTAGATGAAGATTTTCTCGGCAGTGATTTAGAAGATGATTTAGTATCTAGTCCCGAAAAAATCCACAGCAAAGGGACAACTACTGATTTGATACGTTTGTACCTACAAGACATTGGCAGAGTGCCTCTACTCAAACGGGACGAGGAAGTTGAACAAGCGCAACAGGTACAGCGTCATCTGTCTTTACTGAAATTATGCGCCGCCGCCGTTAAACAAGGTGATGCACAAGTACAGCAATTTGTCAAGTTAATTGCGGTTCGTGATCAGCTAACCGCTCGATCAGCCCATCGTCCCTCCCTAGAACGTTGGGCAAAAACCGCCCAAATCACCGTGTCTGAGTTAAAAAATGCTTTAAAAGCAGGAAAACAGCGTTGGGCGTACCTAGCGGGCTTAGAAGTGGGGGAATTAGAAGAAATTATTGCCCTTGGTACCCATGCCAAAGAACAGATGATCAAGGCCAATTTACGTCTGGTGGTGTCGGTGGCCAAAAAATATCAGAATCGCGGTTTAGAATTATTGGATTTGATTCAAGAGGGAACCCTGGGTTTAGAACGGGCCGTCGAGAAATTTGATCCCACCAAAGGCTATCGTTTTAGTACCTATGCCTACTGGTGGATCCGTCAAGGAATGACGAGAGCGATCGCAACTCAAAGCCGGATGATTCGCTTACCAGTTCATATTACCGAAAAACTCAACAAAATTAAGAAGGCACAACGGAAAATCTCGCAAATCCGCGGTCGCAGTGCGACCGTAGAGGAAATTGCCCAAGAGTTAGCTCTGACTCCTGAAGCTGTGCGGGAAGTGTTGATGACAGTGCCGCGTTCGGTTTCCTTGGAAATTAAGGTAGGTAAGGAAAAAGATACGGAATTAATAGACCTTTTGGAAACCGAACCAGTGTCTTCAGAAAATCATTTTGTCTATGAATCTTTGCAAAGAGATATCAGAGAATTATTGGCAGATTTAACCACTCGCGAACGAGAAGTGATTGAATTGCGCTATGGTTTTCTCGATGGTAAATCCCATTCTTTGGCTGATATCGGTCGCACTTTGGAATTATCCCGGGAAAGGGTGCGACAAATTGAGTCGAAAGCTTTGCAAAAATTGCGTCAATCCCAGCTACATCATCAAATTTGCGATTATTTTGAAGCGTTGAGTTAAGTAGCTGGTTATAATTAAATTGAAGATAAATTTTGGGTTCGATCCCCCCTTAATCCCCCCTTGATAAGGGGGGTGCCGATCCCCCCTTAATCCCCCCTTGATAAGGGGGGCGTTTGATAATTTTTAACGCCTACCTACGGGTGCATCTCATTTTTGTAAATCTACTAATTTGGGATTTTTCAAGGGAAACTTTCTCCTAAAATTGGGTGTGTTACTTTCAGTTTTATCACTCAATCCAAGCTTTTGGGGGATAGAACCCCCCAAACCCCCCGTTGGGGGCGTGGCGCCGCCCCCAAACCCCGGAGCGCATCAGCTTTTCGGTGGGATGCTTACACGCGATTGTTCATATTTTGGCGTTGTCAAATTGAAAGATGCTCCGAATCAGCACCGGAGCATTGCATCTTTCCTCTTCTGATCTGACAACGCCCAAAATATTGCTGTCGGGTTAATAGGTCCAATTTTGTTTCGTCTGTAGGGTGTAGGTTCCGTCGCGCACATTGACCCGATGGGGGATCAGCTTCAGGTCTCGGAAGATATTAGCTTGGTGTTGTAGGGCCGTCAGAGAGCGATCGTCGATCGGGATAATGGCACGTTCAGAGGCCCGTTGTTCGAGATTAGTGATGATCGCTGGATCGATCTCGTGGTGAGCTGCCAAGCGTCTCGTCGCCTCTAACTCCTGTTGTTTCGCCCAAGCACCCGCCTCGTTCACCTCTTCTAAAATCACCTTCAGTACATCGGGATAATCCCGCACCAATTCGGGAACCGCATAATAATAGGTCGGCACTTCTAGAGAGGCGTTTTCCCCAAAGATACTCCCTAGATCGGCCACCGATCTTCCCGGATAGGTGCGCGTCTCGGTGGGGGAATAGGGAACCCACACCACCCAAGCGTCGATCTCTCCGCGACGGAAAAGCACCAGCGCTTCCGGTTGGGTTGCATACACCGGTTCGATATCGCTTAATTCTAGATTCACTCTCATCAGGGCGCGGATGAGGACGTAATGGGCGCTCGAACCTCGATCGAAGGCGATTCTTTTGCCTTTTAAATCCGCCAAGGTCTGTATTGGCGAATCTTCAGGCACGAGAATCGCCTGACCTTTCGGGGCGGTATATTTTTCCTTGGCTACCCGGACAAAGACGTGTTCCGCCGCTTGCGAGAAAATACTCGCCGTACCGCCACCACCACAGAAGTCGATCATTCCGTTGCTCAAGGCCTCGATCAGCGAGGAAGCGGAAAGAAAACTCGTCCACGTTACCGTCACCCCAAAGGGTTTTAAGCGTCTTTCCAGAAAGGCCTGGGAGCGGAGAACTTCCAGATTAGTCATGCCCTCAGGGTAGCCGATCTTGAGGGTTCCTAGCCGCCGCGCTTGTTTGGCTAGGGGAGTGATAGCAGAGGGGGTTGAGCGCTTGAACCAGCGATCAATCGCAATACAGAAGAGAATTCCAGCGATAAATAATCCCACGGTTTCCAATACCCGGGGGGTCGTATTCTGGGGGAATTTAAAGCTATCGACGAGGTTGAGAATCGGGTTATCCGATCGAGAATTTTGACCGACGGCGATCTCGCGTAGCGAGCGCTTTGCGTTCGTGTCGGAAAATCCAGCCAGGAGAAAGCTCCCCACCAGACTGGTCACAAAAAGCAGCGCGGGAAGAACTCCCCGGCAATTTCGCCACGGTTTCCAGAGACACTTGATCGAACGGTGGAGCATGGGATTTCTCGCAGAAAACAAGATTTATCGTCGGGTAAGGAGACAAGAGGAAAGGGTTTCCCAACTCGATCGGGAGAGGTTCCATTAGTTTTAAGTGGGTGGGTGGAATTAAATATAAGATAAACGTAGGTTGGGTTGAAGCATGAAACCCAACGCCAGCATGGGTTACGCTACCGCTAACCCATCCTACAAATAATTGTGCCTCCCTACTTATCTACATACTATAGAAATCCACGACTCCTCGATTGTGTAACAAAGTACATTTATAAATGTATTGAAAATGATATAGTTTTAAAATTAAATTGCGCCCGCCTTTGAGAGATCGAGGTAATATGGATGGATTGGTTGATCGAAATCGTCAAAATCGCGGTGGCCACCGGCATAGCCACCACCTTCGATGACAATATTTATCTAACCGGCTTTTTTAGCGAGGTAAATCGTACCTTTCGCCCGGTTCACGTTGTCGTCGGCGAGCTAGTCGGGTTTACAGCCTTAGTATCGGTTAGCTTGCTGGGTTTTCTCCTCGGCCTAATCATCCCGCCGATTTATATCGGTCTTCTCGGAATCCTGCCGATCCTCATCGGTGTGAGAAATTTAGTGACTTTAAATCGCGATAACGAGAGGGAAAACGCAGATCGCAAGGTGAATTTGCGAAGAAATGCCCAATTTCATGGGTTCGCCTCCCGCAGACTACCCCTCGGTCGAGTCCTCAGAGATCGCCAAACCTATCAAGTTTCCGCGGTCACGATATCCAATGGCGGCAATAATCTCGGTATCTATATTCCCCTATTCGCCAATAGTACCGTGGCGCAGTTAGCCGTCATCATCCCGATCTGCTATCTAATCGTCTGTACTTGGTTATTTCTCTCCTATCATCTAACCCGCCAACCGGGGATCGCGGTTGTCCTCAGCCGTTATGCGAGTAAGCTTTTCCCTTTTGTGCTGATGTGGTTGGGCCTACGGATTATTCTCGATAACGGCTCCTATCGCCTGTTGATTCCCACCGGCTAAATTAGACCCCTGTAAAAATCGCCAATCTCTGGTTCCCACGGGGGTCAGAATTGAGCAAGAGAGAATAGATCGCGATAATCGAGAACTCCTTTAGATCAACCTTATCGAGAAAATCCCGATGAATGTATCACTGTTGTCCATCCGATCGCTGTTTCGTCCCTTCCATTCGCTATCGCGGCGGGGATTTGTATCCCTTTTGGTATTGGGATTGCTGGGTGCGCTCGCGCTCGCTTCCTGTACGTCCGGGGGGATCGCCTCGAAACCAGAGGTGAAATTAAATCTCGTTTCCTTTTCGGTCACGAAAGCCGCTCACGACCAGATTATCCCGAAATTCGTCGAGAAATGGCAAAAAGAGCGGAACCAAAAAGTCATTTTCGAGCGCAGTTACGGCGGCTCCCTGGCCCAGGCCGATGACGTGAACGCAAAGCGCTCGCTACGCGAGATCGCCGGGAAACAAGAGGCGGACGTAGTACATCTAGCCCTACCTCTAGACGTGATGCGCATCGCCGACGCGGGGTTAATCCATCGCGGTTGGGAAGATCGGGTTCCGAGAAGGGGAGTGGTGAGTCGATCGGTTGCGGCGATTGTGACGCGGGCGGGAAATCCGAAAAATATTCAATCCTGGCCGGATCTGGCCAGAGAGGACGTTACAGTTTTATCCGCCGATCCGAAAACTTCCGGGATCGCTATTTGGCAGTTATTAGCCCTCTGGGGTTCGGTGACGCAAACGGGGGGCGAACCAGCACAGGCATTGGATTTTGTCCGCCAAGTCTATGAAAAGATTCCCACCCTAGCTAGGGACGCACGGGAAGCCAGCAATGCCTTTTTCCACGAGGGAAAGGGGGATGTTTTAGTCACCTACGAAAACGAGGTAATTCTAGAGGGCAGAAATCAACCCGACATCAGTTACTTCGTCCCTTCGGTCAATATCTCGATCGATAATCCCGTTGCGGTGGTGGATAGAAATGTCGATAAACACGGCACGCGAGAGGTGGCCGAGGCCTTTGTGGATTTCCTCTATTCCGAGCCGGCACAAGAGGAATTCGCCAAATTAGGCTATCGATCGGTCAATCCCTTTATCACGTTCGCCACCGAAGCCAAATTACCTCCCGTGGAAACGCTGTTTAGCTCCCAAGATTTAGGGGGTTGGCCTTTGATCAGTAACGAGTTTTTAGCGAAGGGAGCTATTTTCGACCAAATCAGAGGAAATTCTCCCAACTAAAAGCCCTCACCGATATTGTTATCAATCTCTCTTCAAGTCTATGAAACAATTCCGTCTTTTTTATCTAATTCCCCTCTTGCTGATAGGCCAATGGATAACCGGTTGTGCCGACAGATCGGAAAGCGGGGAACAACAGGTCAGCGTGGACGGGGGGGCCGTGGGCTTCGCCCTAGCGCTCGCCGTTGCCGAAGAATACCAAAAAGTCGATCCCAAGGCCCGCGTCGGGGTGGCCTTTAGCGGTACAGGTGGGGGATTTACCCGGCTCTGTAACGGTAGCATCGATATTGGGGTCGCTTCCCGTGTCATCCGGGAATCGGAATCGAAAGCCTGTAAGAGGGCGGGAATCGAGTACATCGAGCTACCCATGGCGCTGGACGGTCTGGCGTTGGTAGCGAACAAAAACAATAAGTTTCTCAAGTGCCTAACTCGAAAAGAGTTAAAGACACTCTGGGAGGCAGATGCCGAAGGAAAAATCGTTACTTGGGATCAAGTTAATCCTAAATTTCCCAAAGAAAGAATTCTGTTATTTGCGCCTCCTGTGGACTCCGGAACGACCGATTATTTCACCCAATCGATCACCAAGAGAAGAGGGAATATTCGGAGCGATTATACGCCCAGCTTTAACCAAAATACTCTGATTCAGGGAGTCATCGGCAATGCCAACGGATTCGCCTTCGCGGGGATCGCTTTCGTAATGCAAAATCAAGACAAGGTAAACGTGATCGGGCTAGAAAATCTGGATGGCAAAGAGTGTGTTAAGCCGGTTCCTATAGAGAACGTCAAGCGCAATACCTATAGTCCCCTGACTCGTCCCCTCTTCATTTACGTTAGCAAGAAGGCACTGGATAGCAAACCTTCGGTTGAACGTTTCGTGCGTTTCTTTGTGGATAATTCCTGGAAATACGTGGACAGTGTAGGCTATGTGTCGTTACCCGATCTCGCCTATGTGAAAACTCGGGAACGATTCGAGAAACGACAAACGGGATCGACCTTTATAAATGCCAAGCCAGGTGAACCGATTATCAACTTTTTCTAAGGAGGAAATAGTAAACTCTTGACATCCTCGCCGCCCTAAAAGTGCGGCGATTCCTAAACCTCACGATTTAAGTTTCTGCTTCCACCACCGTCGCATACCACAGTTAAAAAACCATGTACTGTCTTACAC